>Ga0172382_10001113_pt1 | contig 48781 bp, 56 predicted proteins | sample Leawel138RmetaG_FD_122245 | JGI IMG/M metagenome (GOLD analysis project Ga0172382, IMG submission 122245) | Leachate microbial communities from a municipal landfill in Southern Ontario, Canada - Leachate well 138R metaG | ecosystem: Engineered > Solid waste > Landfill > Unclassified | place... | reverse complement strand
TCTCATATATAAACACTTTAAGATCATACTCTCTTTAAGCCATAAATGGCTCTTAAATCGTTTAATTAGTTGGTGAAGGTAAGTTTATGTGTGTTTTGTATTGAAGTGGCTTAAATGGTGAAATTGTTGAAGTTTATAATAAAGGACGATTTTTTTGAATTTATGAAAAAAAATGTTCACGACAAGCGTTAGCGCGTCAGATGCTATAACATATCTTTCAAATATCTTTAATATATACAAAAGATATTTTATTCATAAATTTTAATATAATTTTTCTCAAAATATTTAATACTATAAAACAAAAAAATAAATCCCTATTAATATACTATAGAGCAGAGATTGAATCCAATTATTTTGGACTATTTTACTTTTTTTCTGTAATCTATCTAATTCCGAGTACACCGCGTTTTTAGAAATTTTATTTTTTATTTAAGTCAAGTTTTTAACTAAATTTAAATACTAAAAAATCAGAATATTATATTACTAAAATCAGAATAATTTGTTCTCGTTTCTCAACATCTAGTCCAATAAAATTGTACTAATTTATTTTTTTACTGAAATAATATATATTTTAAGTATATGTTTATTTTTAATGGACTATAATTTTTAAATAATCCAAAAAAAGTAAGCAGATTTATTTTTTTGTGATATTTTTATTTTATTTTTTTGGACTAAGTCAATTTTTTGAAGGAGATAATGTGTCAGCAGATGGACAAACAACATCTTTATTTGAGATCGAAATTTCGAATACAGACATGGAAACTGGTGAAATTAAGAGTAAATCAACAGCAAAAGTAGTGAAAAAAAATAAAACACCTGATTTTCTTATGTTATTTACTGCGGGAGCACCTCTTTTGAGAGATGCTAATCTTACCACAAGCTCAGAACTTGTTTTAAGCAAAATATTGGAAAAATGGGTGTTAAGAAAAAATAGAGTTGATATAAGTCGTGTTATGATAGATCATCTTAAAGCAACACTTGGGTATTCAAGAAGTAGTATATATACAGCAATTAGCTTATTAAAAACAAAGAAAATATTAGTTGATGATGTTGATGGCGTTGCCGGAGATGAAATTAAAGGTGCATGGTATCTAAATCCCTATATTTTTGGAAAAGGAAAATGGGATGACATTAAAAAGCTGAGATATAATTTAAGTGTCGAATTTGATTTTCAGCAACTTAAAGCTTCAAGTAAATCAACTAGAATTGCAGAATATCGAGATGACGAATTAGATGATTTAGAAAATAAAGATCTTAAAATTATAGAACATAAAATGAAGAAAGATGAATTAACCAATACGATTGATGCTGAAATATTAGTAGAAGTTCAACCTAAAAATAAAAAAGAAAATATAAATAAATTTTTAAATGATGAGCCAAAACAAATAAAACAATTTAATCCTGCTTTCGATCCTGAATCTGAAATATTAAGAGAAAAAAATAGAACATTGGAGTTGGAGATTGAATTAAAAAGAGCAGAGATTGAATTAAAAAAAGTTTCTACTGAAGAACTTGTCGCAAAAATGAAAGCTCGCGAACTTGGGCTTATTTAGGAATTTATAAAAATGACAAAAGTTATATTAAGAAGTGAATTAGAAGGTGTAGATGATGTTATGCATTATACTTGTAGAAAGTGTGGTTTTAGACAACCTGAATTTGTTTCACTTTTTGAAAAAACATATAAACAAAAAAGTGGATTATGTGAGAAATGTTATGAAAAGATAAACAACAAACCAAAACGAAAAACGAAAAAAAGATATAGATATGTTTGTAGTGTTTGTCGTATAAAAACAAAAACAACAAACAAAACTTGCGGTAAAGCTGAGTGTATCAAAACGCTCCAGCTCCAAACAAAAAGAGAGAATGAAACAAAACGATTTCATAAGGAATTTAAAAAAATTTATTCAGAAGTTTATAATGGTCAAAATATTTGGGAGTTTGGACGAGGTAAATTTATAGTTACACTTGAAGATAATCTCAAAATTCCAAAAAATAAAGAAGAGATATATTTAAAATGAAAAAACTATAGTAAATAATTACTAAAATAATATATATTTTAAATAAAATATGTCATTATAATATAATAAAAAAATTAAATAAGAAAGAGATAGAAGGAAAATGAAATGAAAAACTATTACGATCTGTATATCATACTTAATTCAAATATTGATAACAAAGATTTTTTAACATATAAAAATATGTGTTCGGAAAGGCTCAATGAGAATGATATAGAACTATCTAATTTAGTATGTACAACTTTTATAAATGATATTGCTGAATTCGATAAAGAAAAAGAGCTTATATTTGACAACACTCAAGATGAATTATATTTTTATTTTGATTTTAATCTATATGATATTGATATTACCAATAATGAGATAGAAAGCTTTTTTAATAACAATAAAAATTGTGAAATAAATTGGATCATAAATTCAGAAAAAAACTATAGTTTTTTAAAAATTACTTCTTTGGAAGATTAATGAAAAATATTATTAAAAAGATTATTACAATACTTATATTAACATCAACTTTTGTATTTTCGCAAAGTATGATACAAGGCGTTGTAGTTGGTGTATCTGACGGTGATACTCTCAAAATATTAGATTACTCAAAAAAATTATACAAGATCCGACTAGCTGAAATTGACGCTCCCGAAAAATCACAAGATTTTGGTCAAGCAAGTAAAAAAAGTTTATCTGATATGTGCTATAAAAAAAATGCAGTCGCATATGTGGCAAACATAGATCGATATGGTAGAAGTATAGCTAGAGTGTTTTGTGGTAATAAAGATGTTAATTTCAATCAAGTATCTCTTGGCATGGCTTGGGTATATAGACAATATTCTAATAATCAATCGCTTATGCAGGCAGAGAGTATAGCACGGAGGAAAAATATTGGCTTATGGCAATTATCTAATCCAGTAGCACCATGGGAGTATAGACGGACTAAAAGACCGGCATTTCAATAAAATAGGCAATTATTTATAAAATAGTATATATTATATATATATCATAGATATATTTAAGATATATTTAAGATATTTATAGTATAATTTGGAATAACTATTTTAAGGAGTGTTTTATGAAACAAAATGATTTTTCAAAATTGGTGTTGCTTTTGCAACTTGAGGATGATAATTTCTTGACAGAAGAAAATTATGATGTGGACAATGAATATATAAATTTAGAATTCGAAGCAATAGCACTTGAAAGTAAAGAAATTATTGATTTGATTGTTAAGCATAAGCCTGATGAAGTCAAACTTGATTTGAACATTTATAGTTGTAATGTTCTTGAATTGCTAGAAGCATTAAGCTACACAAAAAATTTTGAGATAGGAAACTTTCTGATTATCTCTGAAAAACAATACATGAAATTTGACATAAAGGATATTAAATGATAGTCCTTTTTGCAAATCAAAAGGGTGGAGTTGGTAAAACTTCCATTCTATGGAATTTAATAGTAGAATTTTCTAAAGAGATAAAAAGTAATATCAAGGTTATTGACATCGATAACGAAAGAAAAAGTTTTCAAATGCTCTCAAATGTGAGAGAGAAAAATCAACTTAGTTGCAATTATAAATTAGTGGATAATATATCCACAAAAACTGATTTGATAGATTTTTATAATAATTATAAAGCCGAAGATCTTGTCTTTATTGACAGTGGCGGTATTGATAATGATATTAATGCTATGAGCGTATATCTTAGCGATTTTTTAATTTGTCCTACTTCGGAAAAGCTTGCTGATATTAAAGTAACTAAGCAGTTTTTAGCGACGGTTGATAAAATCTCTGAAAAGGCAAATCAAAAAGCCAATACTTATGATAAAAAAACAGTTCATATATTGTTCAACAACATTGAATCAAGCAAAAAAAATATCGAACATATCAAAAGTTTTTTTGAAAGCTTGCAATCATCTTATAATTACATAAATATAGTAATAATCCAAAACTGGATAGTTAATACAGTTGGATTTGACAATGCAGAAGCAGAAGGCAAAAGTGTTGTAGAACTCAACACTAACAGCATCACAAATCCTGCTAAAAATTCCTTTTTAAGAGTAAGAGATGAAATTAGAAAATTATTGAATTTATAACATCACATATATCTTATATATATATTTAAAATATATGTGATATAATTTTGAAGAACATAATAAAGGAGAAAACATTATGGCAAAAAAAAATATCGGTGACATTTTAGGAATGAGTGAAACAGTTGGAAGCGTTGCTTCCAATACTGTTAATGGCAAGGATATAAAAAAAGAGAGAACCAAACTAAATTTAGAAGATACCAAGAAAAAACTCATTACCGTTCCGGTAGTTTGGGAAGATCTTATTCGTGAAAAATTTGGCAAAACAATGCCTTTTAATACATACATATATCAAGCCCTTAGAGAAAAGCTAGAGCGTGACGGTCTTTTATAATAATGTTTTTAAAAAGAATAGTCACACTTGCGTTTCTTTTATTGAATATAGCGGATGCCAAAAGCATATCCAAATGCAATATTGCTATTGACATAGGACACTCACCGAAATCACAAGGTGCGTATAGTGCTACTGGCATAGGTGAGTACAATTTCAACAAAGTATTTGCCATAAATTTATATAAACATCTTCAAAATAAACACATTGGGGTTGTTTTTGTTAATCCTAGAGAAGAAGAACTTTCATTACTTGATAGGTCTAGGATAGCAAATGCTACAAAGGCAACTTTTTTTCTTTCAATACATCACGACAGCGTAAACAAAAAATACCTAGCGAAAAATACAAAATTAAATACTATGTATTCAAACAAATACAAAGGCTATTCTTTATTCGTTTCTAAAAAAAATGAAAATTATTTTAAAAGCCTATTGTTGGCACGAACAATCGCTAAAAAGTTAAAATCTACACAACTTACGCCTTCAATACATCATATGCTTAATGACGAAGGAGAAAACAAAGTTTTGTTAGATAACAGTGGAGTATTTTTATATGATAATCTAGTAGTTTTGAAAAATAATAAAATTCCGGCGGTTTTACTTGAAGTCGGCGTAATTGTTAACCAAGATGAGGAAAAAAAACTCCAAGATCTTAATTATATAAATTGGTATTCTAATATAGTTGCTAAAAGTCTTGAGGAGAGTTGTAAGAATTTAGATTTAATTTAAGTCAATTTTTACTAAAATAATATATATATTTTATAAAAAATATGGTATTATGATGTAATTTATAAAGGATTTTACGATGAATGAAAATTTTGAAAATATGTTGGTTAAGAAAATTCATGTGAGCGGAAGCAGAGAGGAAACTCCCAAGTCGGAACTATTTGACAAGTTTCAGCTTAAAGATCTAGCATTTTCGCCAAAAGATTTGTTTAAAAAATTTTATGTTGGAAAAACAGATTTTGACGAATTAACAAAAAAGTATAATTTTGATGTGGAAACCAATTATACAACAAAACAACAATTTATCGAAAGTGCTTTATCTTCGGTTAATAGACTTTTAGCTCATGCAAGAATGACAACAAATTTTGATAACAGCATTACAACTATAAATGCTAAAAAATTTATCAACAATGCAGATATTTTAATGGAACATAAATATGATCTAAGCGATTTTTCTGACACCGAATTTAGCAAAATTTCTCAAAATTTCAAAAAAGAATTTGATACTAATTCAATTTTTGCATTTGTAAATATAGATGAAAACAATCGAAAAATATCTGTAATAGAAAGTCACAAAACATTATACAAACCAACCGAAAATGAATTAAAATCGAAAACTGATGCAAAAGATATTATGAGTTCAATCGGCTACCGAGGAAAAGGTTCATTAACTAGCGGACTGAATGCCAATGTAGAATCCTTCAAGGCATACAATTTCAACATGAATACGGAACTACGGCTACTCACTAAAATTATCAGACAAACAATTCAACTTGATGAAAACAGCTTTCAACCGGTATATAAATATGGAGAATGGGATAGAAATTTTTATGAGAGTGATGTTTTTGGAAAACCAAATACGAAGCAAGAATTATATCTAATTGCATTAAACCAAGATAGTAATAATATATCCAAAGAAATGACTAGTCAACGAAGAGAAAGTATATCTCCTGCAAAAATTAATGATGTTGTTAAAAATAGAATCGAAACACCTGCTAAAACAAAACAAGATGCACCTCAATTGCAAATTTATGAAGATTTTTCTTTAGATTTTTTAGAGCAGTCGCCAAAAGTAAATATAACCGTTAGCGATGATAAGATAACTTCAATCAGAATTTATGGAAGTAATACAATAGACATAGATTTAGATTATCTCTATTATTCAAACATCGATGAAACACAACCGTTCAAAGAGTATCAACTCAAAAGAGAATTTATTGATGAATATTCGGATAAAATTTTTGAAAAAATAAAACTTTTGACTGATGATGTTGATTTCGGAGAAGAGTTTGAAAAAGCTATTGAAGATAAAAAAAGCAGTTCAGATCAAGAAAAAAACAAAGAGATTGCTAAACTTGAAAATATAGACGATATTGAATATCTTAAAAAAGTTATTGAAGATAAAAAAAACAAAAAACAACTAGCATGGCTTGACCGAGGAAAACAAGAATTAGAAGAAGCATATTTGAATGCACCAAAATACGAAAAAGAATTTTTTGATCTGCTCGCAAAAACAAATAGTTTTAAATCGTCCATGGAACTTTTAAATCAGAGATATCTCAAAAATCCTTATATCGAAGGGATTATAATGACTGCAATTTCAAACAAAATAGAAGATATCTCATCAAACGAAGAAATTTTGAATAGGTACGATAAAAAAGTTAATTATCTTGATAATGTAATAAAAGAAAAAGATAATGAGATAGCTAAGCTTGAAATTGAAAAAACAAACTTGGTTTTGGATATTGAACACATCAAAGATAATCATGCAAAAGATTTAGAGGAATTTAAAGAGCGATTGGATTTAGTGATCCAAGAAAGCAACATTAAGATTGACGAACTCAAAGATTTGAGTGAATATACTATAAAACTTGAAGAAACATTCGAGGAATTAACCAATACATATGTAAAAACGGTCGATAAACTTGATAATGCAAATATTACTATTACGCGACTAGATAATACTGCAAAAGAAAAAGACGCATATATATATCAATTGCAACAAGATGCCACAAATAATTTTAATGATTTTATGAGCCAAATTAAATCATTAAATGAAACAATTATAAAACTTCAGGATAAAAACATTAATTTGGAACAAACTAATCAACAATTCAAAAACAAAGTTGATGAAATTGAACCACAGAACAAAAAATTAACAGACGAAATCGAAAAGCTCAAAGGTTTAAACCAAATAAGTAATACTCTAAAAAAGATGTAATAAAAAATGGCAACAATCGGTATAAACAGTGGTTCTTTTCTGAGAAATTATGAATATACAGAATATTCAGAAATTAGCTATGATCAAGATGGTAATTTTATTGGAGATTTAAATCTTTTAGGTAGTTTATTGGCAACGACAGACGACAATAAACTCATAAGAACTAAAAAAAATATACTAGAAGTTGCACGAAAAAACGGAATTCAATATCGCATGATCTTTAATGTGATGAATTTAAGATATGCAAATCATGATGACATTAAAAATATGCTCATAGATTGTAAAAATCATCTTGAAAATCTTGGCGTGGCAGGAATTGTTGAATATCACCCTGCGGATCAAACACAAAATAGTGATCATGTTCATTTATGGATTAATACTGAAGATACAGATATTTCTCGTAATTTTGGTAATTTTTTAGTTCACAATGGTTACAGCAACAATGAAGATGTATTTATCAAAGCAATGAAAGAAAATATACAAATTGAAGTTGATGAATATGAAAGATTATCAAATATTTCTGTGAAAGAAAAATTACACGAAACTAACTTAACGAACGAAAATATTGTAGAACTAAAATCTGAAATCTTTAAAAAATTAAATTCAATCCCAATTCAAGGAGATAAAATTGACAGAAACAACGAACATGAACAAAATGAAAATGCAACTTTTGATAAAGAAAGAGATAGAAGAAAACAAATTCCATTATTCGACAACATTGCAGATGGTGAAAGATCCCGAACTAAATCAACTACAATATCCGAAATATCCAAGATTGACGATTTGCCAAAGTTGTCCAAGCGCGACTTGGATAAAACGAGTAAAAAATATATTTTGTTATTGCCAACTGATGAGAGAAATAACATGGGATTCGGCAGAGGAAGAGTTGAAAGCCAATCCGATAGAGATTTGCGACGGCAGAGAGAAAGCCATGGATATGCTAGAAGCGGAAGAAGCGATGAAGAACAACAATTGAAGGAGTATTTAATGTTTTTATTAAATGAACAAAGTGATGAGTATAAAAAATCAAAAGAAGAATTAGAAAAATCAATTGATAGATTTTTGACCGGCAAAAGCATAGTTGATGACGAAGAGATAAAATCAACTATAGAAAAAACCGGCGATGACAAACTTATTGAATCATTCGAACAGATGAAAATGCAAAGACAAAAATTTTTAAATAGACAAAGATAAGTTGGAGATGATAATGATAAAAGAAAAATATATAACACCTTCTCGTTCAATTCACGAACTTCCAAACGGAATGGCATACTATAACCACGAAGGAACTCATTATAGGGTTTTTAATAGTTACAATGATGCGTTGGATTTTGCTACTATTGGTAGCAAAAACATTAAGGTATTTGCAGATTTTGAATCAGAAGAAAAACTTGATAGATTTTTGACTGGCAAAAGCATAGTTGATGACGAAGAGATAAAATCAACTATAGAAAAAACCGGCGACAATAAACTCAAAAGGAAAATAAGATGACAACAACCGAAGAATATATTGTAAGTGATATCAAACAAGTTACTAAATTTATTGATAAAGAAATTGGTATAGACTTTGAAGTAACAAAAGATGATGATTTAAGTAATAGTGGTAGTATTGTTGCTTTTGATATAACTTCTAAAGAAGATAACAAAGTTAGAGATTTTATCTCAAAAAATAATTATTGGTTAAGCAAAACACAAGATATTATATCTTCTATGTCACAAAACTATTTAGACGATTACGAAGAAAATCCAACCTTACTCAATGACATTAAAAATTATTTGCATAAAACTGATTTTGGGGATACTTCTGTAAAAATTGCTAGACACTATTTAGGAGATGGAAAACATAAAATATTTCTAAATTATTTTGACGAAAATAGTCAATGTGAAATAAAAGATGATTTTAATTTTCGAGCATGGGATAACAAAGAAAACTTACATACATTCTTAGATCTAACAATAGATACATTTAACAAACAAAAAGAGTATCTAGAAAAACAAAATAAAATCACAACCGTGCAAGATACTCAAGAAACTAATACAAAAATTAGAAAGGTTAGATAAATGATAAAAAAAGCAGTTATAGCAATATTAATTTTAACAAATTTTTTACTTGCTTGCCCTCCGCCTTGCGTAGATGCACCTCAATTGCAAGTTGCTACACAACAAATCATACAAAACTACTATCAAAAAGATAATAAATTAAGTAGTAAATATTCACAATTACTCACTCATATAAACAATTCTCATCAAAAAAATATCAATATCAATGAGTTGTATATTAAGCACACAAAACAATTAAAACTAGAAAATTTAGAAGAATACAAAAATTTGAATAGTATAAATAGTCAAAATGATTCACTAAGGACTTTATAGATGTATTATTTTATTACATTTGTCTTTTTTATTCTTTTTTTTCATTTTTATTATAGTGAGATCGAATATTATTTTAAAGAAGTAAAAAAAGAACTATTATGGGTAATGCTCATGATTTTGTTTATAATGCTTGTGTATCCATTAAAATCTATATCATTAACAATTATGAATATATTATTAATATTGAGTTTGATCTCAATATTTTTTCTTTTATATCAAAAAAAGAAAATGGAAATAGTTGCACAGCAGGTAACATTTTGGGATATTCCGGTAGAAAATATTTTAGTAAAAAATAAAAACCAAGTAGTTAAAAAAAATAACCGCAATGAGCTTGTTGAACAAAAAGAAGTATATTTTTATGACGAAAAAGACGGCAAAAAAAAAATACTACCAATTAATCTGCTCTCTATCAAGCATTATAATAATTTTACTTTTATTAATTCAATAGATGAAATTACAAATCTATCTATCGTGTATAATAAAATTTTTGATATGATCAAAAAAGTAGCTCACGACAATGAGAGTCATATAAATTATCAAAACGCATTGTCCAACAACAAATATTGTGTAGAATTTTTATTGTTGGATTGTTGGGAAAAAATTTGTTTTGATGAAATAATTGGTGTAGGAACATTGGAAACCGTAGCAATAGATGATAAAGATATCGCATTAATATATGCTATTGATGCGATAAAAAACAGCAATGTTTTAAAAGAAGGTTTAATGTTGTATTCTCATTATTTGAATTTCAAAAAATATAAATTTAGGAGTGTATAAATATGGCAATTGTTAAATCAAATGAAAAAATATACAAAGTAAAACACTCCTCTTATAAAGAAACACTAGAATCAAATAGGAGTTTTGTTGTTTTAATAGTTTTACTATCATCTATCATTGGAATGTTGTCATATATCAATATCGTATTTTTTAATAATATATCAGATCTAACTGCAAGAAGTTTCGTTTTATCATGCTTGATTATTATTACAATGGGTATTTTGTATATATTATCAGTCAATAACTCTCTACAAAAATTTACAGTCATTCAAGAAAATTTACCCACAAACAAATATCACCTATCATTCGGAAAAGAAGTTAAACAATTTTTAGGAAGTGGTATAAAATCACTTAAAGAACATAATCTTACCGGAAGATATGTACTGCTAGATCCTGAGATAATAAAAAGAATGGGTGCGGTCATAGGAACTACTGGATCGGGTAAAACTGTACAACTCAAAGGTTTATTAGAACAACAAATTAGTTTAGGCGGTGGTGCTTGTTGTGTTGATGCGAAAGGTACGCTTGACGAATTAAAGAATGTATATGCGATGGTTGGAAAATATGGAAGATTGAAAGAATTTTATATTTTAAATTTTGCAAATCCAAATAATTCTCATTCTCTTAATATTCTTAACAAGGGTAATGTTTTGATGTTAAAAGAAATGTTAAGTGAATTAATTGATAGATCAGATCCGTTTTGGGATGGTGTTGCGATAAATGTTGTTACGAATATATTAAAACTTTTAGTCTATAAAAGAGATTATGAAGGATTTAATTTAACTTTTAGAGATCTAAATTCTTATTTAAATCTAACAAAGTTAGCAGAAGAAGCAAAGGCATATAAACACTTAATCAAAACTCAAGAGGGTAAGAATCAATATAAAGATATTGACGATTTTGTGAAATACATTTGTATATCTTGCGCTATTGATTATGACAAATTTGTTAATTATTATGATGGTCAATTAGACGAGGATCATAAACCGGTAGAAGATGTAGATGCAATGTTAATCAAAAATTCAACAAACAGTGAAGGTATCCAAGGTGTTTATAATTTTTCTACCGGCACAAATAGGTGGAATGAAATATTCACAACATTGGGAAGCAACTATGGCAAAATTTTCAATTCAGTTGATGCGGATATTGATCTATTTGAAGTGGTACAATCAAATAAGCTATTGTGGATAGTATTGCCCACAATGGAAAGTGATGCAACAGCAAGAAAGATAGGTAAGTTAATACTAGGATTAATTAAAACCGTTGCCGACAAGAAAATCAAAAGAAGTTTTGAGCCTAAAATACCATTTTTATTTTTGCTCGATGAATTTGGTTCATTTGGAGTTGTCGGCTTTGGAAGATTTATGTCAAAAGCTAGATCGCTTGGCATGGCAACTTGGTTATATTTTCAGTCAGAAGCACAACTTGATTTTATTGATGACGGAAAGGGTTTAGAAAAGAAAGAAATCTTAGATATGTGTAATACATTGATCGTAATGAAAAATGAAGATGAAGAACTTGCTGAAAGATTATCGAAAAAAGTTCCTGAAGAAGTTACCTTGGAACATTTTGCAAGCAGGACTTTAGACAGAATATCATTAGAGAGCAGAAAAAAAGACCATGATCAAGATAAAATCAATTATCAAATAGATAAACGCCAAGCTTTTAGAAGTTCAAATTTTTCAAAACTAAAAGATGGTGAAATGATGTTATTTATTGGAGGAGATTATTATAAATGTGTTGCTCAAGCTCAAACAGATTTTAATTTAACTTATCAAAAATTAAATCCGGTTGTAAATTTTGTTTTGACAAAATCATACCCAAAAAAAATGCTAGTCAAAGATTTAATGAAAAATTATCATTTTTTTGACGATAATTTGTTTTATTTGAGATAACTAAGCAAATTATTATATATTTTTTGTTAAAAATATAGTATAATTCAATGAATTACAAATTTAATTAAGAAAGGAAAAAACATGATCACATATAGCGGAATAGTTGCCGGCAAATATAAAAAGAGAAAAAAGTTGGATTTTGATAATCCCAATTCAGAGTTTAAAACTCAATTTAAATTGCAATTTCTGAAAAGAAAAGAGTATCAAGACAAGGAGGGCAAACAAAATACAATTTTGGAAATTGATGATATTTCGGTTCATGAAGATACTTTCATTTTGGCTGAAGTAGGTAAAGAGATAACCATTAATGCTGAACTTTGGCAAACAAATGGCGCAAGCGGTTTATTTGATACAAAATTGTTATCAAATTAAATTTTAAAAAAAGGTTGGAGTAAAAAAATGATGAAAATTTTAAAAGGTAATTGGTTAATTTTGTTGGTACTTTTGAGTGCTTTCTCTTTCGGTGCAGGAGATTATGAAGATATAATCACACAAAATGAAGAAGCCACGAAAGCAGCAGGCGAGCTTGGTGCTTCGTGGATCAAATTGCTTATTGCATGGACACCGATGATAGCAGTTTTTGTAGCAACTTTTGCGGTTTATAGTTATGAAACAAAAAAGGCAAAGCAAGAGCAAGAAGATTCAAAAATAAAAATCTTCTTTATCTGGGCTGCTGCTGTTTTTGTTATAACTGTTTTATTGGGTGCAGGAATGGGCTTGCTAACAAGTTTCTTGGCAGGCGATTTTGCGCTAGCTTCACAAATAATGCAAGATTATTGGGCAGGACTTCTAAAATAATGAAAAAAAGAATTTTGATATTTATTGCAATTTTAGTTAGCACGAATAGTGCTAACGCTTTTTGTTACTATATTGATTGCAGTCCCGTTGTAACTATGAAAATTAATGCTTTCAATGCAAAGGCAGATCTAAAATTTAATAATGTTAAAATTCAAAGAGAAGAACTATATAAAAATTATCAAGAGTATAAAACTACTCTTGATAAAGAAATTGTTTTACAAAAAAAATTACTAAAGCTAAAAACAAATAATATCAAAGAACTAAAAAAGATTTTAAACAATCGTGAAATAGTTTTAAAAAATAGTATATAGAGGATTAACATGAGAGTTATATTTGCTATTTTGGTTTTATCAATTTTTTCATTTGCTTCGGTTTGGAGTACCTCTTATTATAATACTATAAAAAATAGTGTCAATAATAAAATAAATTCCAAGATGGAAATCGAATATAATTATATAAATAATTTACAGCAATATTATGAAAAAAATATACTAGAACTTGAAAAAGTAAAAGAAGAAAATAGGAAAAAAATATTGAAATTACAAAATGAAGAATTATTGTTATTAAAAAAAATAGAAAATATTGAAAAAAGTATCAATAACAACAAAGCAATGGAGTAGTGATATGAAGATTTTTAAAAGTAAATGGTTAGTTTTATTGGTACTTTTGGGTGCTTTTTCTTTTGTGGCAAGTGAACTTGGTGATTCGTGGATCAAATTGCTTATTGCATGGACACCGATGATAGCATTACTCGTTCCAACTTTTGCATTATATAGGTATCACAAACTACAAAACATAAATAGTAAAAGAAAAGGCATTTTATTATGGGTTATGGCGTTTTTTGTAAATATTGTGTTCCTTGGTGCAGGAATGGGCTTACTGATAAGTTTTTGGCTAGAAGGTGATTTCGTGTTAGCTTCACAAATAATGCAAGATTATTGGGCAGGAACGCTGGGATTAGCATAAATGAGTATTTGGTATGTTGCAGAAGATGTTGAATATTATAAAAATGCTCAAAATAAAAAAGATATTTTTTCACAATATAATGAAGTAATTCAATTACCAAGCACAGATGAGATTAGAAAATTATTTGCTAAAGAACAAGTAGCTTTTATTTCAAATCATTATCCGCCAAAAGAATTTCTCAATATTTTTGTTATTAAATATTTAGAAAATAAATTCGGCATTTTGACTACACAAGAAAAAGAAAATAAGATAGATATTGCTACAAGCATTGAAGTCAAATTGGGTTTAAAAACCGTTCATACTAAATTATCTTTTATCAACCTTGCAGGAGCAGATAGTTTCAAAAATTGGACGAAATATAGTTATTTAAAAATGAAACAATATGGCTTGAGTATAAAGCCGGTGATTATGATCGGCGTTCCGGGGGTTGGGAAAAGTTATAGTGTTGCTTGTTTTGCAGGAGAATTTGGTTTGCCGTTAATGCAACTAAACTTAAGTGCTATTGCGGAAACAGCTGAACCGATACGGACATTAAATAAGGTTTTTGAATACTTTGAACAAAATGGGCAAGAATGTGTTTTACTCATTGATGAGATTGAACAAATGCTTGAAAATGAAACTATGACCGGCGCACTTTTGACAATATTTAATGATCTCAATACGGATCAAGGTTTTAAATTCAATGGTATGATTTTTGCGACAAGTAATAATATTACAAAAATTGCACTGGAAAAACCTCAATTTTTTAGACATGGGCGATGGAGTGAAAAGTTTTTTGTAAATTATCCACAAAAAGAAGAAGCTCTTAATGTAATGAAATTATATAGAGATAAATATAATATTAGTTATATTAATAATGGTTTAATTGAACTGATTTATGTTAAAGCAAATCAAATCTATAAAGAGTATAATATTAATGAAACAAGAAGCGTGTATGCAAATAGTGAAATTGCATATTTATACGAAAAAATGAGCTTATATGACAGTATAGATGATTTTTGTTTGGACGGCATGATCAAAAGTGTTGAGCCACTTCAAAAGACTACACACATAGCAATACATAAGTTGTTGCAAGATGCTAAACAAAATAGTTTTTTAGAAATGTAGAGGAGCGTTAATGGCAAAAAAAATAACAACAACTATTAGAGATATTGCAGATAAAATGATTTTATTTGCAGACGAAAATGAAGTAACGGAGATACAAGATTTAATTAATTTTATATTTACACAAATAGAAAATAATATTTTAACAAATAGTATAACAATTCACAATTTCTTTTCTTTGGAAATTAAAAAACGAAAAGGATACAACGGACAATTTTATATTGATTGCAATGTGTCTAAAACTTTTAAAAAACTTATCAAAGATACAACGATCGAAGAGGATAACCACAATATTATAAGCTTTGGACAACTTGATTCTTATTGCCATGAATATGATGTAGAATTTTTTGGAACTTTTTTTGAAAAAGCTAAAACTTTACAGTATTCCGAAAAAATAAAATTTTATTATTGTTTTATTACAAAAGTATTCAATGTCATCAAAAATCTAGTTATCAACAATAATACATTTTCTACAAATTTTGGATATTTTTCTTTAAAATATAACAAAATTTATGGCTATTATATGAACTTTAAAAACAATGACATATTCAAATCTAATATAAATGAGCATTTTAATAAAATTTTAACTACCTAAGATAAAATAAAGTATATTTTTACTAAAATGTATATATTATTTTTTCAAAGGATTAGAATAAATGAGTATCAAGGAAAATATAGAAAATATTGTTAGCAAAGGAATTAATTATTTACTAAATTTTAAAAATTATATAGAAATTGATGACACGCTAACAGTTGATAAGCTTGATGTTAATGATCCATATGCACTATATATAAACAGCAAAAGTAAAGTATTGTATTGTATCCAGTTAGCATCAGCAGGCAATCTTGAAAATTTTGTAGATCACACAACAATTAATAAAATTTTTGAAGCATATAATTATGCGGAAAATTCGAGATTAACTCAAGTATTCTATAAACAATCCTTATCACAAAAAAATCTATTGTTTTCTTCCAATAAAGACTTACTTAGTGTTATTGCTAAAAAATTAGAAGCAGAATTTTTAGAATATGATGAAATGATTGATACGATTTATCAGTTGTTTCTCAATAATAGTTTTTTTGTCGAAAAAAAACAGATCCATTCAAATTTCAATTTAAGTGAAAATCTTAACTATGAGGTTTTATCGCGAAGTTTTAATGTAGCCGTTAAAGATAGTATCTATAACAATTTTAGCAAAATTAATATATTTCAAGGATACAAAGCAAGAAAGAGAAGTAATAATATTCAATTATCACGGCTTTTCAGATTAGACTGGGAAGGCGTTATATTTAATACAATAGAAATAAATAAAGAAGTAGTCAAGAATCTAATAACAATTAGAAAAAATCAGGCTTTTATCGATGGAAAAGAAAAACCTTTTAAAGAATTGCTTTATAATTATGATAATAATAATATTGAATTAGCAGTTTTAAACAGTGTGATCTTTTTTTCAAAAGGTGATCTAAACAGTTCTATAGAAATTGGTTCTATTCTAGGCATAGATTATTTTGAAAAATTTATTGATAAAGAAAAATATTTAAAATTTACTCCGTTGATTGCAAGAGATAACTATTTTGATATGATCATTGATAAAGATTTTCTTTATGGTTTTATTGGTTCGGCACATAAAAAAAATGTTGATAATGCTGATTTTTATGGAACTGATATTAATGGTGCTTTTTGGAATTACAGATTTGACAAAACAACAAACGACCATTATAATAAAAGTAGTGACTTTTGGGTATTAGGTACAAAAGGTAGCGGTAAAACCACATTTGTAAATGCAATGTTATCACAAGTTTTAAATCTATCTTTTGATAAAGAAAAAGAATTTAAACTTGGTAATTTTGGCGATGCTTATTATAAAAATAAAATCAGATATTTTGATATCAAAAAATCCGGATTATTATTAGCAAATTTGTTATCTGAAAAAGCTCCGGCAACTATAAAATTTATGAATACTTCGATTTCTGATTTTTCTTTTAATCCGGTAAACATACGAAAATATATTAATGACGATGGCTTGGAAGTAATAGATGAAAATGAACTTACAATGAACATTTTATTGTTAAGTATTATTTTAGAGAGTAAAAATAAAGATGGCAAAGCAGGGCTAAATGCAAGCGAACAAGCAATGCTTAAAAATATTATCGTTTTAATATATAATAATAATCTATATGATTGTGATTATATAGAAGCACTAGAAAAACAAAATCCAAAAATTTTTAAAGAACTAATAAACTTGGGTTATTCCAAACTAGACAATCTTAAAAATGTGAAAGAAAAAGATTATGATTTTTTAAAAGTTCCAACTTTAAATACAGCGGTTAAAAATGTCAAAGCGATTACACAAAATAAACAGAATGAAAATCAATCATCTATCGCCTATGGCTTATTGACTAAACTAGAGCTTATAGAATCGATTGGTATTTTTAACGGACACGACAAATTCAATTTTGAAGATGCGAATTTTATACATATTGATTTTGATCCAATAAAAGATCTCGATGAGTATGTGCCGGTTTTTCTTAGTTTGTTTATGAGAATGTATCGTTTTGACAAATTCATACAAGAGCAAAGCAACGATAAAAACAATAGACCATATATTACTTACATCATGGAAGAAGCATATAATGTTACTTCACAGCAATCTTTCGAACCATTACTTGCAAAATTTATAAATGAAGCTAGAAGTTATCGCATAAAGATAGGCTTTATTACTCAGCTTATTGAACATATACCGCCGAACATAATTAAACAAGTTGCAAATAAGTTCTTTTTATTTCCAAGTAAAAACCAACGAAAACATCTAATTGACGGAATAAAAGATGTTTTACAGCTTGATAATCAAACCGTTGAGCTTATGAACAATACTCCGGAGTTTGGCGTTGTATTGGTAAATGAACACAGCAGTTCTAGCTTTAAACTAGATATTTCAAAAGAAGAGGTTGAATTATATGGGCAAGCACAATAACATTAAAATTTTAATAGCTTTTATAATATCTTTGAATTTAGCATATGCAGAAAATATTAAACTGAACAACAATAATTTTATAAAATATAATGGAGTATTATACTTTGTTGGCAGTGGACTTTGTAGATGTAAAAGCAACATTGATAGTTCTTTTGAGAAAATTGAAAATGTAATTTTTGAACAAAATATTGATCCTATGATTAGCAAATTGAAAACTACAAATCAACTCACAAAAAAACAAATAGAACAAGAAAAAGAAATCATAAAACAATTAGAGATTGAAATAAAACTTGATTACTATAAATCTATAGAACTGTACAAACAAGCAAATGAAACAAATAAAATTAAATAAATTCTTATTTAAGATAAAATATAGTATATTTTTAATAGAATATATATAATATTTTGAAAAGGAATAATGAATATGTCCAAAATTTTAATTTTAGCCGAAAAGCCGAGTTTGGGCAGGGATATAGCGGATGCTTTAGGTATAACTCAAAAAAATAAATTAGGACACCATGAAAATAACAATATAGTCGTTGCTCCTCTTAGCGGACACCTTTTGGAAGCAAAATACGATTTACCGCCTTATACAGTTGAAAATTTACCGCTCGTCAATCTCGATAAACCGACAATGGTTATTAAGAGCGGAGATAGTTATATTAAAGCTAGAGCAAAAAGTGTTTTAGAAGAGATTAAAAGAGCCGATATTACCGAAATAGTTAGCGCAGGAGATGCAGATCAAGAAGGTTCTTTGCTTGTCTATGAAATACTTGAATATGCAAAAGTAATAGGCAAAAAAACAATTACTAGGATGTGGATACAAGCATTGGACGGCGATACTCTTAAAAATGCGTACAATAGCCGTTATGATATTCAAAAAGATTTGTCTTATGTGGAATCCGCTAGAAGCAGAGCCTTAGCGGATGTACGCGTAGGATTTAACTTTTCAAGACTTTTTTCATTAAAGGGTAATTTAAAAGCTAGCGTTGGGCGTGTAAGAACCGCCATTATGCAAATCGTAAGACACAGAGAGCATGAAATAGAAAATTTTATACCTGCTCCGTTCTATAATATTAAAGCCAATTTCAGTGAAAATATAATTGCCGATATGATAGCAGGCGAGGATAATTCATCGCGCCTATCAGAAGAATATTATATTAGCTCAGTGAAGGACAAAATTTTTAATAACACAACTTATAAAGTTGTCGATGTAAAAGAAGAAGCTAAAAAGATTTATCCTGATCTTCTCCCTAATCAAAATGATATTTTAAAAAATATTAGCAAACTACACAAAGAAAAATCTAAAAAAATAACTGATGCAATGCAAACACTGTATGAAAAACAATTTATATCATACCCAAGAACAGAAATTAGATTTTTACCAACTGCACTTTTTAATAAAATCAGCGACGCATATAATATGCTATTAAAAACTTATGAAAAAGATATCAACGGCTCAATTATATCATTTGATGCAAATAATAAAAAAATATTTAACGATAAAGAAGTCGAAGAACACTTCGCGGTTGTTCCTTGGATGCCAAAAACACAAAGTGAGATTAATTCGCTAGATGATTTAGAACGCAAGGTTTATGATTATGTAGTCGCTAAATTTTTAATGGCTTGCATGAAGCCTTATGAATACTATTCATCAAGCATTACACTTAAAGATGATAATTTTACATTTAAGGCGACCGGCAAAACGGAAAAAGAAAAAGGTTTTAAAAATTATCAATACATAACAAATAAAACCGACAATAAAGATGTTATTTTACCTAAAGTCGAAGTAAATCAAAATGTAACTCTTCTTGATCATGCTATTAAAAAAGATATGACAAAACCGCCTGCTTTGCTTAGTGAATCGGATCTTTTGGAGATATTGGAAAATGTTAATAAACTATATTCTAAACAAGTTTCTACAGATGAAGAAGATTATTATGCAGAAAAGTTTTCGCTTGGTACTCCTGCAACAAGAGCGCAGATTATAGAATCACTGCTTAAAACATATAAATATATTAAGTTTAATGCCAAGGATCGTCTTGAAACAACCGAAGATGGAAAAAAATTGCTCAATGTTGTGGGCAATGCTATCGAACTCAAAATGACTGCTTATTTTGAAAAGGAAATGCAAAAAATTCACAAAGATAAAGAGTATGCACCTACCTTCGATGATATGATTAACAAATATGTTAATGATGTTATAAAAAGCATTGTACCGTCTATAAGTGATAAAAAAATAAATGTAACAGCTTCAATAAATACCGAAACAGATTTAATTTGTCCAATATGCAAATCGCATTTAATTAAAACAGATAAAGTTTATAAATGTGAAAAGCAAGAATATGATTTTAAAACCAAAACAATTAAAGGATGTGCTTTTGGTATTTGGAGAGAAAATAAAACTCTTGGTATCACTTTTGAAGATGATACAATGAAAGAATTTTTGTATTCTTCTTTCACCACTCCTTTTATGGATAAAGTATATTTAGATCTCACAAATAAATATTTTATGAAAAATATTCTTGATAAAACTATAGAACCAAGTGTAGTAAGTGCCAATTGCCCGATTTGCAAGAGTAAACTTATTGAAACGGACAAAGTTTATAAATGTGAAAATCAAAAATATGAAAATGGCAAAGTATCCGGTTGTCCATTTGGGCTCTTTAAAGATATGACTAGAACTTTGGGAAAAATCATTAATTTGCAAGATTTAGAAAATATTTTACAAACTAACAAAAACAATCCTTACGGAACAAAAAATAAGGTTTATCTTGATTTAGATAATAAATATTTTATTTCAACAATTTGGGAGAAAAAGTAATGGAAGATATAACAAGCAATGCAAAAAGAGAAGCAATTATAAAGTCATTATATTGCCCACAATGTACTTGTGAAAATAAACACAGCATAGAATATGTAGATGAAGTTACCGGAGTGATTGAAATATTATATCCTTGGTATATTATAGATATTGATGTAGAATTTTTATCAAAAAATTTTTTCTTAGAATATATATATGATAGTGATGAAATCACTTATAAAGTGATATGCAGTGATGATAAGTAAAATTATTTTTTTGTTGTTTGTTGTCATGGCAAATAGCTTATATGCAAAAAGCATAAACGATGATAAAAAATGTACTCTTCCATGGCTACAAAACAAACCACAATATTCAAAAATATTCTCCAAGCCGTCAAGCACCAAAGGAAATTGCATAGTTAAAGGAGATAATGGGAAAATAGGAATTTGTCATTATCCAAGCGAAGCAACAACAACTACATATAAATATGATCTTCAAAATAAAAAATATGATTTTGGATTTATACAAGCTCAAAAAGAAACTGGAATAGACTGGAGATATCTTAAAGCTATTGCATACCAAGAAACAAGATTAGCACCCAATGCAATGACTGTTATCGGCGATAAAGGAAATGCGAAAGGACTATTTCAATTTACTAAATCACAAATCAATGGCAAAATAAATTATGGCAAAAGTATAGGAATCTATGTTGATAAAACAAAAATATTTTCTGATCCGACGGAAGCATCAAAGCTTTGCGCGGTATGGATTTTTTCGGTAATGAACCAAAACGAAGTAAAACATATTCTACAAAACAAACATAGCATGGCTTATATTCCTTCAGATCCATTTTATTACACGAGCAAATACAATGGAATGGCTGATGTTTGTAAAAGTGTACACGGTAAAAAACTTACCGGCTATGGCAACATCGTAATGTATTATTTTAAATATATCTCAAATATGCAAAATTCTAATTTTGCATATGCTGATAATACAATAAAACAAACTCGTGCAAACACATTAACATTTAATGATGTTGCAAGATATAAATTACCAATGAGCAACAATGAATTTTAAAATACTATTTTTCTTTTTGGTTTTAGTGAATTTAGCGTATAGCTACGGTATAAAAGAGTGTCGGATACCTTGGAGTTTATCTACGCAAGTAGCAGTTAAATTTGAAACAAAAACACAAAGACCGGAAGGAAACTGTTTTGTGTGGGGTGACAAGGGAAAAACAACTTGTCATATGCCTTCTGACAAAGGCAATTCTCTTAGTTTTTTAAAGCAAAGAAATAAATTTGATGGTCAATTCATGACGGCGCAAAAAGAAACTGGAATAAGTTGGAAGCTTTTTAAAGCGTTTGTTTATCAGGAAACCGGATTGAGTAACAAAGGGCTTGCTTTGCGTTCAGGTGACGGAAGAGGGCAGGGGCATATGCAATTAAGTTATAAAGAGATCAATCAAGAGATAGTTTGGCTTAAAAAACATTCACCTTATAGGGGTGTGGCTAATACAATTACATATAACTCCGCTTTACAAAATCCAACACATCATTTAGTTCTAGGTATGTCATGGTTTATGCACAAAATTACAAATTACAAAAAATCTGAAAATGTTAAAAAAATGATGAACTATGCTTATACACAAAGAAATACTCCTAATGGATGGTATCCAACTTCACCGATTGATATAGAAGCATTTAAAATCGGTGCATCTGCTTATAATGGATTATCCAAAGGATGTGTAATTAATAATCGTATGATCGTTCGTTATGGTGAATTGGTTTTGGGATACTATAATTATCTTGATAAAGGAGTTAGCAATCTCCCAGTTCCTTATAGCGGAGGAGGTGATGATATCAAAAATATACCTATTCCAGTACCTACAAATGCAAATGATACAGTAGAAGCAGAAGAAAAAAAATCAGATCAAAATTACAACAAGGCAGTTTATACAAATGATGCGTATAAACATTCAAATCCATTCAAGCCTTGGCTACCATAAATATAAAGGAAAATACGATGACACTCGAAGAATTAGAGTTAGATTTATTACCATAAAATATAAAAGGATATAAAAATGATTGAAAAAAAGACAATAGAAGTAAATAAATATCCATTTTTTCTATGGCTAAATTATAAAACAAATGTTGATATAAACCAAGATGAAAGTTATGTGATTGGCAATAAAAAATCTTATTATGCAAAAGTTGATACAAAAGAAATATTTTTAATTAAATATCTCTTTTTGTTTGTATTGTTTTTTGCAATAAGACTTCCATCTTCAATACAAGATCTATTTGCAATTTTAATTGCATTATTTGTCCTTGCCGGCTTTTTACTTGTTTGGAAAAAAAAGAAAGAATATTTTAATATCTATGGTGTTTTTATTTTTATAGCAATTATTGTTTTCTTTTTGGCAGGATTGGTAAATGCAAGAGTATTAAATTCTACAATGCAATACTTCATGTTGTTTTACCTAGCAGGCTATATCTATTATGATTACAAGAAAAAAAATATAGGAAAATATTATAAATTAATTGATATCAAAAACAAAGGCAAAGTTGATGTTTCTAAAAAAGCTAATAAAAAAGCTTTACGAATACCATTTACACAAAAACACTTATTGAATAGGAATATGGGATTTAACATATCATTCAATTACAATATTGGCGGACACTATTTTTATATATTACCAAATTATATCGAGGAATTAAACGATGAAAATAATCAATAAATTTTTAATTTTTGTATCAATAGGCATAAATATTGCTTTTGGAGCAAGCAGTACAGATCCAAACATAATAGAGTATAAAGCAGATACTCAACCGACCTATAATGCAGGAAATTACACTATGGAATGTCCTAAAGTCAAAGAGGGTTATGTAACAAGAATAGATATAATCAACTATGAGCAAGGCACAACGACTTGTAATGTATATAAGATAGACTCACAGACCGGCATAATTGATATTACAAAGCCATTGGATCAAGTAGTTAATACCAATCCACAAACAAAGCTTAGATATTCAATACCGCCAAATAAAAATGCTATTGATCAATCAGTTAAAGAGCAATTTCAAAATCTTGACAGTGAACTCAAAAATAGTCCGGATCTACAAAAAATAAAAGACAAATGGCTAGGTGATTATAGTAATCCAAGCGGAGAACAATATCTTACTGCTTCAAAGTATTTACTTGCAGGGCTGACAATTGACGGTGAGATTATAAACATAAAACAATCAATTGAAGCGAATGAAATCACATTAAATAATGGTTTTACCATCTATCCAAATATCAACGGCGAAATACTTAAGCAAGATGGTATTTGGAATTCATTTTTTGACCAAATACAAGCTTTCGTAGAAAATCCTACTGAAACGCAAGCGAGAAGAATGGTTGAAGCTAAAAATTCTATTGCAGAATCATCAAGCAAAGATCTTATCGGCAATATAATGGTTATGGTTATGGATTTTTACGCAGGAATAAATGAAGATTATCAAGAACTAAACTTTTTTGCCCTGATCCTTCCTTTGGCTTTTACTTCAATTTTTGCTTTTCAAAATAAACTTACAAGAAAATTTTCAAAACTACACTCACAAGAAGATTTTTATGAGAGAGGTTTTTTGGGCGTTGTTGTCTTATTTATATTCTATTTTTCATCAACAACATATAACATAAACGACAAGAAAAACATTGACCAAAACTATTTTAATAATTTTTCTCGATGGTTTTTATATCAAGGCGTGGACTGGGCAGATAGTATGACTAGAAAATTAGCAGACAGTTATGTAACTTTTGTGATGAAAGATGTCGGATTGTATTCCCAAACGCAGATAAAAAGCATACGATATGATAAAGCAAATAAAGAAAATCAAGTAAACGCATATAGAGGGATTGTAAATAATTGCAGAACTTATTATGATGCAGATAAAATTAAAAGTGAAAGTGATAAGCAGGGTGCAGGAAACGAATTTCCTACTGGGATCACAGATGATTTTTCTTATGTGAAAGACAGCTATAAAAATGATAGAAATAATTATACAAATATTCCAACAATGAACGCTTGTGCAAGTTCATTGAGAAAAGTGAATATTCTCGAAAAGGATATTATCTATACCGACTTAAAATTACAAAATTTTGAAAAAGCTTCGCAAGATAATCAACTCAAATCAAGAGTTTTAATTACAAGTGAAACAGTTTATAAAAATGTCGCCGATAATGGATTTTTATCTGCTCCTTTAATAGCAGGCTCAAAAATATTTTTTGATGCCAGTGAAACAGTCGTAAGTGATACAAATGAACTAAAAAATGATATGAACCAAGACAATTCACAACAATATAAAACAGTTGATGGTAAAGCCGTTGATAGTAATGACGATAAAGGTATGTTTCAATGGATACTTAATAATTCTGTTTATCTTATGTTGCCGGGGGCAGATGCAATTAGAGGTTCAATTTATTCAATGGGAGAAAGTATAATAGAAGCTATTCCTTTTGTATCAAAAGTTCCTTTATACAAATTTGCCGGTGAATCAGCAACCGCATTGATAGCAACAATTATTGCAATTTCAGTTATGGTAACGATAGTTAAATATTTACCGTTGATGGCTTTGATGGTAGCGTCTATGCTTACAATATCTTTTTATTATATATCTGTAGAGATATTTTATCTAATCACTCCTTTTTTAGTAGCTTACGCCTTTACGGCAAATCAACCACAAGTGATTGTAAATTTATTAATGCGATTTTTTGCATTGGCTATAAAGCCGGTGATATTTGTAATTACAATTGTTGTATCAATGTTAGTGATAAATATTTTTGACGGTATAAATTCAACAATGATACAACCAATGTTTCATATGTTTGATGCAATTTTCAATGTTGAAAAAGAAGTAGATGGATTATTTATGTGGCTTACTTTGAATGATGTTAGTAATGGTATTGATGATATGAACTCATTGTATGTCGGCGTTTTAGGAGCAGTATTGAATATGCTTACTTCCATTTTTGCGGTTATAGCAACATTTTATATTATTTTTAATGGACAAGATATGTTTATGTCACTTTTTGGCTTCAAAGAAAGAGGAATTGATGTCCAAGAAGGAATTGGTAGTCAAGTTGCAGGGGATATGTCTAAATATTCTAAACCAATTTAATATATTTGATATATCTTTTATATATATTTAAGATATATCATGTTAAAATATATTAAATATTTTATATAAAAAGGATTTGAAATGAATGGTTTTTTAGTATTAATTTTTGTTATAGCTTTTGTGGTAATTAGTTTTAAATTAGCTAAAAAAGGAGGGATTGCAATTATTAAAAAGAGATTGAAAGATATATATAATATCAAAGATGTAACTGATGATGAAGCGAAAAAATTATTATCCAATTTGGGTACTGAAGCTAATCCTGATATCTTTTATAAAAATCTTATGGCAATGAGAGAACATAACGGCTATAAAAAATAACAATAAACGAAAGGGCAATTATGAAAGATTTTGATCTTGGGATTTATTACATTGATAAATTTAAGAATGGACAATTTAATAAAACCGAATCGTCTAAAAATAAAAGTGAAAGTGGGAAATTAATATCAATAAATGATGGCGATGTGACTACTCGCCTTTATGAAATGCCGACTTGGTTTGATAATAACGATATAAGTAAACTTGCATATTGGGTAGGAAATACATATGGAGAGCATAGAGAATATTGGATAGCAAGATACAAGACTGATGAAGAAGGAAACATCTCTATTCAAATGGAATATGATGAAAATTCTTTTGAAAGTATAGAAAATAATGATTATAGTGTAACAACTTATTTCATAGGAGATGAAAGAAATTTATTGTGTAGTTGTGGAGAATCTAAACAGCAAAAAGCAGAAGAAATACAACAAATCAAAACAACTAAAATAAAAAGGAAATAGTATGAAATTTTTAACAGTTGCAACATTATTTATAAGCTTTGCTATGAGTGCATCGTTTGATTGCAATAAAGCCAGTACACCAACAGAAAAAGCTATATGTTCGAATCCTCATCTTGACAAAATGGATATAGCACTACTCAATGCCTATAGATATGCTATGAATTATAGCGGTAATCCAACTGCAATAAAAGCAAATCAAAAAGCTTGGATAAATAACAGTCTTATTAAATGTAATGGTAATCCAATTTGCATAGATCAAGCTATGGTTAGTCAGATTAAATATTTATCTAAGACCGTACCCAATAAAACAGTTATTTCAAATAATACAGTAACATTTTCTAAAGTCAATATTTCTTCAATACCTTTGCCAAAAGGCAAACAGTTCGCGCAAGCGCAAATTACTCAAAAAATGTTATATGCTTTGTCATATACATTATCTAAAAACAATCCGAACCTAATCAAAGTTATTTCAAAAGGGAAAAATAATCAAATAATAAATTATCTAAATTCTAATAATATCCAATATAAAATATATAATTTACCTTCTGATGCTAGATATGTAATTCTTGATATTGAGCAAGGCAACAAGCAATTGTTTAAAAAATTAGCTGATCGATTTAATAATAACACTAGCGTAAGAGGGGGGATTGCTTTATTTACTAATAGCGGTTCAAATAATATTGCAAATGATTTTGGCATCAAGCAACAATATGTAAATTTGATAGAAGATCTAAAATCTTATATGTACGCGTATGCACAAACTGATAACATGAAAGCAAATAGTATTCAAGCCGTTTTTGATAATATTTATATTGATTATAATGATAAAAATATAATGCTACCTGAAGAAAAAAGCATTGAGGTTAATGATGAAGTAAACAATTACTATGGTATGAAAACAGTATATACAGCAGATAAAGACAGCTCTACCGGTTCATATCCGCAATATGATTATACTACGCTTGCTAAAAATTATAAACACAAATCTAATTATTATTTTTATCAAGAATTTTTGAAAAATTACAAACTTCTTTGGAATGAAAATTACTAAGTCAAGAGATTTTTTGTTTTTAAATAAATACTAAAAAATTTAGTATAATAAATAAAAAGGAGAGCAGATGACAAAGATACAAGATCTGATTGATTTTGGAATACCAAGAGCTTGTTTTTGTAGAACAAGTTTGGATGTAAAAACAGAAGATGATATTTTGATTATAGTCGGACTTACAAATGGCTATAATAATCGCATTCTCGATAAATTCATAGACTATTTTGGTAAGCAAAAAATAATAGATAGTTTGAATAAATATAGAGATAGATTATCGGAACATTTTTATAATAACCTAACAAAGACTTTAAATGAAAACAATAAACAATGAAACACTAGAGCTTTTAAGAACATTGTCACAAGAAGATATGTTTATTACAAATAAAGCAAAATTGATTGGAGGGACAGCATTAGCTTATCATTTAAATCATAGGGAAAGTTTTGATTTAGATATATGTTTTTATAACAATCCAAAATTGCCAAATCTTGACTTTTTGAATAAATATTTTGCTCAAGAGATAGAATTTAATAAGAGTACAGTAGATGAATTTATAAATGATGGGGGAAATGTTTACGAGTATCATAGAAGGTTTATTATAAATTCAGTTAAAGTAGATTTTGTAACCAATGTAGGTTCAAATATATATGAAAATGAAATTTTAAAAAAAGACAATGGAACAAAATTCAATAACATTGACATAGCATCTGTGGAAAGTATATTTAAATTAAAATCATTACTTCTAATAGATAGAAATAAACTAAGAGATTTATATGATATTTGTTATCTTATACAAAATGATTATTTTAAGGGTGGTGATATTATAGATACAATTAAAAATTATAGAATAACCTATCAAGATAAAGACATAATAAGTCTTATTAAATCTAGAGCAGAAGATATTGTAGATACTCATGGAGAACCAATAATAAATGCAACAAAAACTATTCCAACAAACTACCAAGAAATAAAAGACTACATTATAAAGCAAATTGAGAAAAATTTAAATAAACCTTCATCTTCAAGAAAATATAAAAGATAATATGTAAAACAATATACCTATTGCAAGGAAATATACAATAGATATTTTTACAAAAATTCCGTATTTCGTATTATTATTGTATAATATTAAATAATTTTCTACTTATTTAGTAAAAAATATATATTATTTTAGTAAAAAATATGATACAATTAAAAGGATTCAATTTTATGATGCAAAAAAAGAAAAGTTTTAATGATACTTTTTTTGAACTCTTAGCTGAATATGAAAAAGGATCACAACTATCTGAAGTGATAGAACAAAAACAACTAGGTGCAATTTCAAAGACATATATGGTCAGACTCTTTGAAATGATTGATAAAAAAATCATTTCACCATCTGAACTAAAAAATCAAAATGTGTCTATGGAAAGTGCTAGACAGATAATCAAATCTCATAATGAGCAAGAAAAAATAAAGGAATTAATTATGGAACAAAAAGAAGAAAGAAAACTAGAAGTTGGCAGATTAAAAGAACAACCGCACATGATAAGCATAAGCGGTGAAGATACCTATAAAATCAAAGGCTTTATTAAAAACAAACTTGATGGAGTTTGGAATGAAAAAAGCAATGAATGGTTGGTCGATGGCAGAGAACAAAATGTTAGAAAACTTTATGGGCAGTTAGCAAATAAAGTGATTGAGCATGATGTTATGGATCAATCTAAAAAAGAGTATCAAAAAAATCCAAATGAATCTACACTTTTAAAATATGGAAGTGCGATTTTAATTTACAACGAATATACCAATACACAACTCTTGCAAGATAAGATCAAAAAAATACAAGACAATTTGCAAAAAGATTATCCAAGCGAAGATAATAGAGCAATAGATATCGGACTTCATAATCATTTAAGTGCGTCTTTGGTAGCCAGTAAAGTATTGACAGAACTTGGATTTACAAAAGAGAATGATAAAAATTTTGTAAATTTTAAATCTTTCGAAGCTAAAAAAGCATTAGCAGAAAATTTGCAAAATCTTGGAGATACAAAACTCATGACACAAATTGCAGACAAAGCACAAGAAAAAGCAGAAATCGCTAGAAAAGAATACAAAGAAAATCAAGCGTCAAATGTTCCGGCACAAGAACAAACTCCTGAAACTGCAAATACAAAAGTTAGAAAACAAAAATAACTTTTATCATCTCTCTTCATTTGAGAGATGAATTTCTCATATTTTTTTAAAAAATATAGTATTTTTATTAAAATATATACATTATTTTATTTTTTTTAAGTTTTAAAGTGCTAAAATTGTTAATCTTAACAATAGAAGGAAGCTAATGACTAAAAAAATAAATTTACTACTTTTTTTATCATCTCTTGGGCTTTATGCGGAGTATCAAATTCCGCAAGAAAATCAATTACCACAAGAACAACAGCAAGCTTATCCGCAATACAGCGGAAATACCGTAGGCTCACCGTCACAAGATCCTCAAAATAGCAATGTAGTTGTAATGCAAGAAAATGTTGAAGTTGATGAGGAATATCTTCTTGCAGAGGATTATCTTAAATTCTATAATAATAGAAAAAAGATTAATTCGGTAATTAACAAAGACAGAGAAATACAAGAAACATTTAATGAAATTAAAAATCTTAAAATCGCAAATTTTACAAAGCAATTAAAGATGAACGATATAAATGAGATCTTAATGCACCCGTCTTACCCACAAACTATTTTATTGCCAAAAAGTGCGACAATCACCAATGCGTATGCTTATCCGCCGACAGTTCAACCGAATTTTCAATACAATAGAATTGATGTGATACCCAACAATGCGTTGCTAAGAAGTAACCTAGTTGTTACATATTTAGAAGGTGATCAAATTAAATCATCTACTTTTTTAATCACAAAAACACCAAACAATAGGCACTCTATAATATATCCGATTATAGCGTATTCTTATCCTGCAATATTGAATACAAATGATGTCATACAAAGATATTATGAAGCATATAAAAAAATGCCTACACATAGAAGCATGATCAATATAAACAATACGATCTATACTTTTTTCAAAGACAATATCAATGGAAATATTAAAATTGGTGAAACAAATTTTATCATGAAAGTCGATAGCAAATGAGTTTTAAGCAAAAAGTAAAATCTTTTGTAAATAAAAATACTAGATTTATCATTTTGGTTATTTTGGTCGTGATGTTCTTTGTATTAATAGGCAATAGAGAACAAAATATAAATTTTTACGGCAAAGAGAATGCAAATAGCGGTGTTTTTAAAAACAATAATAATGAAGTTCCGGTTGTGAAATATAAAGATGAAAACACCGAACACATAAATATAACATTACCAAAACAAGAAGGAGAAAAATAAAATGGCAATTTCAAAAAAAATAGTAACTCTAGGTTTGATGATATCATCATTAACGATTCTAAATGCAAGCGAATATACCGGCTATAGTTGTGATAACAAAGATACATTTTCACCAAGCTCTTATGAAAAAGGGTTTTTTAATGCGGTGAATTCTATTCACAGAGAATTTAGTGTTCAACATCTGAATGGCGATTATGTAACTTATGAGGGCAAATATCTCGTTGGCGTTGATATTGATAAATTAAGTAAAGAGCAGATCCTTATTATCAAAAATTACGGTTTTATGGAAGGATTTATGCCGGTAACTGTTGATAACGGCTATGTGTATTTTACAGATACAAATAGACATGCTGATGCAAAATATATTCAAGATATGTTAAATGAGAAATATTTTAACGGCAAAAAATTTAAAGTTAAAATTGTTACAAATTTCAGAGGAAGATATAAAAAATATGATTATGTATATAACAATATTTTTACTGAAATTAAAAAAAATATAGATGCCAAAGTTTATATTGTTGATAAAAATTTCGTTCCGACAAATCACTATAAGAGTATGGATAGAGAAACAGTAGTTCTACCAAACACAAAGTGAGTATAGCATGAAGAAAAAAATAATATATTTATTTTTCTTTGCGGGGTTTTTAAATCTGCAAGCAAATGGGATAAATGAAAAAATTATGTGTCAAGCCGATAGAGAATTTGAAAAAAAATTGAATATCGAATTGAATAAAATAAGAAAAGTGAAAAAATTACAATTGAATACCGATACAGTACGCAATAACAGTAATTTATTTGTCACACAAGAAAATATCATAAAAAGACAAGGATTTTACGATGAATAAAAGTAAGATTTTTATACCTTTGATTGTATTGTTGAGCATAGGTTCTTACGCGCAAAATCAATTACCTATACCAACACAAACACAAGCAAAATCTACCGAACAAATACAACAAGAAATTACGCAAGAGCCAAATAACATTGCAAATAATGTAATTAATTCTCAGGCAAATAGCGCAAATAATGTAATAGATAGCAGTTCTACACAACCGGCGGAATTTGTAGATCCCAATCAAAAAAAAGTTATCTATGCACCAAACAAATCTTACACAAATGAAAAAATATTTGTGTATAAACAAAATATGAATATGAATAATGTAAAAACAAAATTCTATGTTGAGCAATCTAAAAATAGTTCATTTGTTCCGACATCTTTGATCACAGCAAAAAATAACCAAATGATTGCATATAACCAAAATCAACAAACACAACGGTACTACAATCAAAGAGTTGCCAGTGCAATAAAAGCAACTTGTATTGTAAGCGATGATGTTATGGTAGCGGATAATTCACAGATGATGAAAGTATTATGTAAAACAAGCAAAGGAAATTTTATTGATCTAGTGATGAATTTGATTCCGAATAATCAAGGATTTTCTTTAACGGCAATTCCACAGCATTATATTGATTCTTCTGATAATTTTGTACAAATAGATCCAAAAATGTCATATATAACAAATCATTCCGGTAGCAGTAACAATATAGCAACTTATATAAATACACAGCAATTGCGAAAAAATGTTAATTCTTTTGGTAGTGGCGTTGCCGGAGGATTGGGAAAAGCTTCTAATTTAGCAATTGACCAATTAAGACAATCAATGACTACGCAAGAATCTACTATCATTTCAGGCGGTGACGGTATAGCGATTGTACAAGATACAAATACAAGAAGACCGACAAGCGATGATTATCGAGATTATGGAATTATTGGACTTGCAAGCGGTGTGGTGCAGGGAATATCAAAGGTTGCCGACAATTTGACACAAAACGATTTGCCTTGGTTATATTACATCAAAAAAGGTAGTGTGTTAAATGTTTACTTGACACCAAACAGTTTAACCACACAGCAACAACAACAAACACAATTTAACATTAAAAATAACAGATAAGAATAGGAGAATAAGATGAAAAAATATTTAATAGTTTCACTGGCTAGCTTAATGTTCGTTGGGTGCGGTACAACACAAATTAATCCTGAACCAACATCAAGCAATATGAAATTTAAAAATGAAATGGATTACCAAAAGGGCTATAATGATGCGATTAAAGCCGAAAGAGAAAAATGGTTTAATCAAGGATATGAAAGAGCATTAAATATCGTTAAAAAATATTCTAGCGAAATTTTAGCATATGAAGCAGGCAAATATGCACTTAAAAATAAGTTTGTAACTTATCCTAAGCTTGTTGCCAATATGGATGGCGGAGCAATGAGCATCAAATCACTCGGATGTGATATTAGAAAAAGTATGAATATAGACGATATTTTTCACTTTTATGGAGCAAATATAAATTTGTTACCAACACAAGATGATGTTTCAAATTTAAGCTACTCTAGCAACGATAATGCACCAACTTTACAAAATATATATACCAATGCTTACACAGCACCACAAAATTCTCCTATTAGCGTTATTGAAGCAACTTCAAACACTTCTAATAGACCAATAGCAACACAAGTATTGGCAAACAATCAATCATCTTCTATTTTGTCATTGTCAAAAAATCAACAAACAAAAGACAATATAGATAAATTTGGATTAAATTGCACAGAAAATTCAAATGGCTATAATTGTAGTTTTAACAATGAACAAGAAAAAAGTTGGTTTTGTAAAGAAACTGGGATCTGCAAATGAAAATAAGCAATAAAGATTATCTTGAAATTACTCAAAGATTTGTAATAAAAAACTTTCTGCTTGTAGCAGGAGGTTCTTTATTGGTATTTGTTTTTGTCATTTTTAGTATCATGTCACAAAACAGCAAATTAGAAGATATGAAAAAGATCTTGAATGAAAATACATCTAAGGTCATTGGATTAACCGACAATGGCACGGTCGTTGAAATCGAAAAACAAAAAATGATCGTAGAGCAAGAAAGAAACACAGTTGCTAGGGCTTTGAAATTGTTGATTGTATCAAGAAGTGAAATCACCAAAGGATTTTCTATTTCAGAGTTTAAAACTCCAATATCAGTTTTGGAAAATTCAGAAAATTTGCAAGAGTTTTTTGAGTATGTGATGTTGCAAGATAAACAAAAAGGCAAAAGCATAGTTGTAACTATGAAAAACGATAGTGGCAAGTACGAAGAAACTGACGCACTAACTATATCCAACAACGGCATGGGATTTTTGAACGCTTATTTAGAAGCATTGAAAATCAAAACTCAAGCAAATACATTACCTCATTTTATTTCGATCAATAGTAGCAAAATTAATTCATTCGAAGAAAAAGATAATACTTTTAAAATTGATATGACAATTGATGTTACTTTGCAAACTTGGGTTGGAAAAGATGATCTGAATAAAAATAAATATGAAACAAAAATTGGCAAATATAATATTATTGCTACCGGATATTTTGATTTGCGCACGCGTACAATTTTGAGCGATAATTCACCGTTTAAAGGCTATAACAAGCTAGGTTTGCACTTTAACACGCTTAAAATAATTATGCCGGAAGGCTCTAAGATATGACAAAAGAACAGCTTATCATTGCCAATATTTTTGGCACTATCGCGATATTAATATCAGTTTTGCCTTTCATGTTTGGGGTGATAAGTATCTATAATGATGTTGATGAGAAAAAAAATTATTCATTGGCGGAAGCAATCATCAAAATATATATCGTGCAAGTTGTCATTGCTTTTATATTTATGGTCTTTGTAACATTTTGGGATATATTAGCTAAAAAAGAAACATACAAATTAGTTGGTTCAGGCAAAGCATTTGATATTTTTTGGGGCGATTGCAAAGCAGGGATGGATGGTGCTACGGAAGAAAGCATAAAAGCAATGTATGCTTATCAATGCTTAATTATGCCAGTGTTTCAATCTTTTTTAGCATATAGTGTTTTTCTGATGCCATTCATATTGTTTTTTGTTTCATTTTTTAAAATCAGCAAAACAAAAAATGGTTATATCGAAGGAGAGGATACATTCAAAAATATATTTAGATCATTTGTTTTCACCTTTATCGGTATGCTATTAATCTATACATATTTGGAAATTATAAACAACTCTCTTTACTACCAAGGCGGAGAAGGCACAATTTTTGAAATGATTAGAACATATTGGAAAGATTTATTAACCAAATAGAAAATGACAATTAAATCAAAGGATAAAAAATGAACATAGATGATATTTTAGAAAGAGATGATGAGATCTCTCAAAAAATCGACAAAAAGAAAGAGATCGTTGATGATGCAAAAAGCATTGGCAGTGATATTGATAAAATTTCAAAAGAAGCGACAAAAATAAAAGAAGATCAATTAGCGCAACAAAGAAAATTTGTTAGTTTGGAAAGTGACAATATGACTAAACACTTTGCAAATATGTTAAAAGAGCTTGAACAAAATATTGCGAAATTTTTTGAATTATTGAAAATATTATTACTTGCCCAAGATGAGGAAAAAAAAGTTCAAAATAGTCAAAATACGAATATGAATAATATCAATCCGGATTCTTTGAAAGCGTTAATGAGTGATGATAAGTTTTTAGCTTATGTTAAACAAAGAAGTGTAGAACTTGAAAAAGAAATTACAGAAAAGATCAACATCCTTTTTGCCGAAAATACGGTTGTTGCCGATGAATTAGTTTATAAGTTTCAAGAATATAAAAACGAAGAAAAAATTGATAATGCAAAAGTTACTTCTTTCATTGATATGTTAAACAAAAAATACGATGAAAACATTTCTAAAAAAATTGTAGTTGAAGTTGAAGATGAAACTTTGAATAATGATAAAAACGATATGGCTCAAGATGTGGCGCAAGAAAAAAACGAAGAAAAAATCACGGTTTTGAAACAACAAAAACATAAAATTCAAAAGCAATAACAATGATGACTATTGAAGGAATAATTTCAAAAACGGTTGAATATCAGAACGAATGGGAACAAATATCTAAGAATATTGAACTTGATACTCCAGTATTCAACAAAAAGAATATTGATTGTATTTTGGAATATTGTGATGAATTTTATGATACAAACAAAGACGATATTCAAGCCGATATAATAGATAAAGAATACTCAAGCAATGAACCAAATGAAGGCGAACAATTTACAAACGATATCATTGAATTACAAGAAGCTAAAGATACAAACGAAGAATTGGTAGTGACAAAAGAAAAAGAGCATCAAAAAGAATTTATACAAGTAGATACAGATATGTATAAAGAAATAATTGATGACTATTTATCTAAAAAAATAGATAGCTTTGATGAAACAAAAATATCAAATATTTATTTGATGAATAAAATAAAAACTCTAAGTAATTACAACAAAACTCTTGAAAATAATTTTAACAACCTTCTTGAAAAAGTAAAAGAAGTTGATAAGATAAAAAACAAAATAGAAGATTTGTATCGAAAACTTGAAAGTGAAAGCGATTTGGTTTCTTTATCGTCTATTGACTATAATCAATTACTCCATGAAGTAACTTCTATGAATAACAATACCAATGTCAAAAAAACAAATACGGCTAAACCAAAGCAAAACAACACTATGACTAAAGTTTCAAAACTATATAAAGAAAATAAAAATTTTATTTATATAGCAGGAGTTATTTTATCTTTAATAGTATTTACTTTTATATTTAAAAATAATCCTGATGCAGAAAAAATAAATGTAGGAAAGATAGAAAAAAATAAAACAATAATGACAAAAAAAGAATTTACTGTTTTTTGTTCAAAAAGCAAATTTGAACAAAAATACAATAAAAAAACGACACTTGATGGAGATATCGACAATGCTAGTAAAGTGTTTTATTTTGATACTACTATAAATAATAAGAAAGAAAGATGTTTTATTGATATTGAAGATATAGCTAAAATAGTAAAATAACTAAAATGTTATATATATTACATAAAAAATATAGTATAATTTAAAAAAAGGAACTGCAATGTTTATAGGAATGTTAAATCATAAAAATCAAAATAAAAAAATCAAGCAAGAAATAAATACTTTGATTGATGATGAAGAGTTTTCAGACGATATTGAAAAAAATGATTCTGATATAGAACATGATCTATTGCTTGAAAAAACAATCAATATTACAACAAATATAAACAAGAAACATGGAGTAAAAAAATGAGAAAATATTTAGTATTATTGACGGCTAGCTTAGCTAGCTCGATATTCATTGGGTGCGGTCATTCATATTATGAGATTAGCAAACACATAAATATTCAAAAACTTTCATTGTATGACGCGGAAAGATTGTCACAAAATAATTTTCTTGATAGATCGGACTTGGTAGAATATATGCAACATAACAATAATGAGCTATGCAAATTGGCTATGATTAACGATGATAAAACTTTTAAGTATATTCTATATACTAGCAAAAATATCGATTTTAACGATGTTACTTGTTTATTGTCAAATCAAAAATATGATTATGTTGATTTGATTGAAAAAGATTTTTCTTTAAAAAAAATAGTTGATACTAAAAACAATAATTTATTGCATTACGCGGTATATAATAATGATTTTGAAAGTGTTAATTATTTGGCTCTTAAAAATACAAAATTAAAGACATTAAAAAATGTTGAAAATAAATTGCCGATGGATTATGTTACTCATGCAAATTTTCGTGTTGCAAATATTGTATATGTTAATACTGAAAATTTAAAGTAAAAAAAGGGGAAAAAGATGAAAATAGGTAAAAAAAATATAGCAATTGGATTTTTAATTTTTATTGCCGGATTAGGAGTGTCAAAAGCTTCTTTGTTTGATGATGTTTTGGGTTTTTTAGGTAACTATTTGACTATAGGAGGTGTAGCACCGTCGCAATATCAAGAGCAACTACAAACATTAGCTTTAAATCAACTCGGCTCACAATATGCTCCGGCATTAGATTTTTGTTATGTTCAAACTCCAACATCAAATACCGGTAGTTTGACTGAAGTTTCGCTCAATGCTTGTCAAGCCCTGGGCAAAATGGATATACCTGATCCATGCTCCAAATTGCCCGACCTATCTGCATTTGGATTTTCAAAAAGAACGAATGTGATTGATGTAAAAAAATACTGCGCCAATACATTTGGTGATTATAAAAAATTAGATATCGGTGCAACTACAAATAATTTTGATAGTAATTCACATCTCAAAATGCAAGAAACATATAATAATGAAAAGCAATATAATTATGAAGAAGCTAATAAAAATACGGTTTTTGGGACAGCAGTCAGTGAAAATGATTACGCGACTGTAGAAGTTTACAAAAATATTCTAAACTCTTCAACATCACAAGATCCAAAAGCAATTAGAAACGACAAAATAAATGTAGCATATTCTACCGTTGATGACTATGAAAAATCATTAAATGAAAGAGTTGATATGCTTTCCGAACTTAGAGTAGCAATATCTTCCGATAGACTTAAAAAACACGCGATAAAAGAATTTACAAAAGTTAATCAGACATATCCGTATTTGAGTGGTTCAGATCAAGAAACAACTAAAAGAGAGGATCGCAAAAAAGCGGTCAGTGATTCTTTAAATAATGAGTATGGCAAAATGGTAGACAGGTATGTCGATTTTCAAATCAAACAAAAACTATTATTAGAATATGAACCTGCGGTTGTTAATCCAACAAAAGAATATGTTGATAAGTTTAGAGATGGCGATCGCGCGAAAGTAGTTTTTGCAATAGAGAAGCAGAAAGCTTGGAAAGCTCAAATAATCGATAAATATAAACAAGAAGGCGAACGACTAAAAGAACAAGCACAATTGATTATCAGCAAAGCAAGAACAAGCACCAATGAAGTGAATGAAAAAAAAGTTATTGCAGACTTGGATAAGTTAATCAAATGACAAATAATGATAACTTAAAAAATAATCTTAGAGATATTATCTATGAAGATCAATATAAAATTAAATTGGGTTTGTTTATGATGTTTTTCACAAAAGCAGGTTTTATATTAACGGCTCTTTGTTTTTTATATTTTGGATTTAATGTCAAAGGATTGGGTGTAGCTACATTTTTAATGTTTCCGGTTTTTAAATATTCAACATATCGATATTTTGACAAAAACAGATTGCCGGTGATGAATATTTTACATAAAATTATAAAGAAGAAGAGATGAAATTCTTATATTTTGTATTATTTTCGGTTGTCTTAATAGATGTATCATATGCAAAAGCTATTGATGAAATTGAAAAAATTAATAAAAAAAACAATGATATTATTTCAAAATTAGAAGAAGAAAAATTAAATTTAAAAAGAATCATCAAACTTAAATTTAATAGTAATGTCATAAATAAAAAACTTGAAAATTCTTACGCAATACAAAATAAATTATCAATATAAAAAGGAGCTAACAGATGTTTAATTATGATAGAGAATCATATAGTGATGAAAATTTAGCAAAAATTTTAGAGGACAATGGCAAAGTGTGTTTTTATGATGATTCAGAAAAATTACTTTATCATATTTGGGAAACAGATCAAGGTGAGGATAATATAAGGGGTGAAGAATACTTTAATTATATGATGGACATATGGGAATATGAATGTGATCTAAATAAAATCAAAGGGCTGGATGTTGAAAATCATGAATTTGAAGAAGATATAGATTTTCAAGAATATGATGGTGGGTTATGCACCGGATATCCAATTAATGCAATTCAATTTTTTGACGGTATCCAACCTAAATTATTCAATAACGATAAACAAGCAGGAATAGAAAAAGATACTGAAAATAGATTTGGATGTGGGCATATGGGCGGAGTTGATGCCGTTGTTTGGGATAAAAAAACTTTAGAGAACGGCGATTATAAAACAGTTGCATTGGTTGATAAGGGTATTGCAAAAATCAAAGATGATTATAAAAATGATCATGATGCACTAGCTTATATTAACAAAATGGGATGGTCGGTGTTAGAAAACAAAGAAGAACTACATCAATCCGAAAAAAACGATATTAAAAAAATTGTCAAAAGAAGATAATTAATATAGTTTTTTTATCAAAAGTATATATTATTTTAGTAACTTGTTTTTTTAGGTTATAATTATAAAAATAAAATATAGAGGTTACTTATATGAATATTGATGATTTAGAATTTGCAATTAACCATGATCTATTCGGTCAAACTGGGATAATATATTACAACAAAAAAATCTTATTTGAACAAGAACTAAATAACTATGAAAATGATTATATTAATGAGCATTTAAAAGTAATACTTTTAAATAATTATAGTGATTGGTATAAACATTACTCGGCGAATAATAAAATCACTTCAAATTTAGAAGCTTTATATAATCTATCAACACAATACTCACAAGAATTACAACAAAGAAAAATAGAAGAAAACACGATCAAGACAATTGATTTGGTTAAAACTACTATTCCTATAATAAAAAAAGATATAGTAGATGAAGTTCAACTTAAAAAAGAAAAACCACAAAAATATAATTTTGACAAAGAAATTGATTATCTTGATGTCAAATATACTAATATAGAAAAACTCGAAAATAACATCAATGCGTTATCGCTGATCAAATCACTTGATCTTGATTATAAACAAGCAACTTCATTAAGCAATGAAGAACTAAAAAAATTATCAAATTTCACCGGATGGGGTGGTATCCAAAATGCTTTTTATTCAAACTTGTCAAATGATAGAATAAGAGAAAACGGCAAGTTCGGCGAATTAAAAGAAAATTTGCCACAACTCTTAATCGGAGATGAATATGCAATAGCTAGAAGCACAGTTTTAGACAGTTTTTATACTCCTGCTTATGTAGCACAAGGCATATGGGATAAAATAGAAAATATGGGCTTTGCAGGCGGTAGAATACTTGAACCTTCGGTTGGTAGTGGAATATTCTTGCAGACTATGCCCCAAAAGCTTTATGACAGCAGTTCAATAGATTGTGTCGATATAGATAAAAATTGTTGCATTATCTCAAAACATCTTGCACCAAAGGCAAATGTGTATAATCTACCTTTTGAAAAATTTGAAATAGAAAAAGAATATGATCTAGTTATATCAAATCCGCCTTACGGTTCATCGAAGATTGATGGATTGACGATACATAATTATTTTATTAAAAAATCTCTTGATTCGCTAAAAGAAGGCGGAATTATGGGAATTGTAATTACTAATTCTTTTTTGGATAGTAAGAACATCGATACTAAAATAGACATTAGCAAAAGCGCAGATCTTCTCGGAGCAGTACGATTACCGAGTACCGCCTTTAAAGATAATGCAAAAACAGAAGTTATCACAGATGTTATTTTTTTCAGAAAACGATTTAGAAATGAAATCAAGCTTATAGATGATGATAAAAACTTTATTAACAATGCAGGAATAAAAAAAGTTGAAACAGAATTTAATGAATATTTTGTAAATAACCAAGATATGATCATAGGGCAATGGCAAGATACAACTTCTCAGTTTGGCATTAAAGGTACAGTTGAATTTGATGATACTAAAGATATAAAAAAAGAAGTTGATAGAGCTTTTACAAAAATCAACGATACACATCTTAACAGAAAAATATTTGATTATTTAGATCTTGATAATGAACAATTAAATCAAGACAAAAAACAAGGTTTTGATGTAAATATTAAAGTCGGACATACAGCTTTAATTGATAATAAAATTATTATGAGAGTAGATGATGTCAATGAAGAAAAAAGATATTTAGTTGTTAATAATAATTTGCGAGATAGCTCGGCTTTAAATTATCAAAGCCAATTAGATATCGCCGATTGTCTTGAAAATCTTAAAAACCTGCAATTGCAATTAGACAAAAACGATAACACAGAAATAGAAAAAGAGAGAACTAAACTAAATAAACTTTATGACAAATATGTAAAAGATTTTGGGTATTTAAACAAATCAACGAACAAAAGACTTTTTTCTAATGATAGCAGATCTATATCTCTTTTGGTGTTGGAAGAAGATTATAAAAACGAAACAATAGAACAAAGTTCAACCAACAAAACAAGAAGTATAAAAAAAGAAAGTGCTAAAAAAGCACCTATCTTTATGACAAGAACACAATATCCTTTTTTAATGCCTGACAAAGCAGATAATTTAGAAGATGCAATCAATATATCACTCAATATTAAAGGCAAAGTTGATTTGAATTTGATATCTGAACTTCGTGATAGCAGTAAAGATATAATTATTAAAGAAGCAGAAGATAAAAAATTACTTTATAAGTATAATGATATTTGGATTACAAAAGAAGAGTTTTTAAGCGGTGATGTCAAAACAAAACATGAAAATGAAATAAATTTAAATTACAAAAAAGATCTATTCAATATTTTGCCAAAAGACGTGCAGATTACCGATATTGCTTTTGAATTTGGTTCTAACTGGATACCAAATAAATACTATGAAAAATTTTTAACTAAAATTACCGGTGATAATGATACAAGTGTCCATTATGATAAATTTTCATCTTCTTTTAATGCTTATTTTAGAGCAAAAGACTACGCTGAATTAACTTATGCTACAAAAAGAAAAAATTTAAAAAGCATAGTCATGGCAGGGTTCAATATGAGCGAACTTAAAGTTTATGACAAAATTGACGACAAAGAAGTATTTAATGAAATCGAAACATCAAATGCTAATAATAAACTAACACAAATTAAACAAGAATTTGAAACATTTATTCTTGGTGACAGAGAAGCTCGCAATGAGCTAGAAACTATATATAATAATCTTTTTAATCGCGAAGTTATAAGAAAATACGATGGTGGGCATTTAACCTTTCAAGGCAAAGTTGATGATGATATCATTGAATTAAGACCACACCAAAAAAATGCGGTATATAGAATGGTTCAAGATAGAAAAGTATATTTAGATCATACGGTCGGAACTGGTAAAACCTTTACTGCTATTGCTGGCATAATGGAAATGAAAAGACTTGGTATTATTAATAAAGCACTGATCGCAACTCCTAAAACCGTTGTTGAACAATTTGGTAAAGATTTTATGAAACTATACCCAAATGCAAAAATACTTGTAGCAAATGAAAATGATTTTACCAAGGAAAACAGAAAAAAACTTTTTATGAAAATGTCAGTTGATAATTATGACGCAATTATTATAGGACACTCTCAACTCAATAAAATCAATAACCCACAAAATTTAGAGCAAGACATGATAAACGAAACAGTTGAACTACTAGACGAACAAATCGTTACTATCAATGACGATGGTGAAATGCAATACAATGTAAAAAAACAGACTATTAAACAATTGGAAAAACAAAAAAAAGACTTATTGGTAAAATTGGATAAGTTGGTTAATGCCATTCCAAAAGATGATGAGATATACATCGATAAAATTGGAATTGATTTTATTACAATTGACGAAGCGCATCTCTATAAAAATTTACAATTTATTAGTAAATTAAATAATGTTCGCGGTATGGGTAATCCAAAGGGTTCAAATAAAGCATGGGATTTTTATATTAAAACACAATATTTTAATAGAAATTTTGATGGTAAAAACATTGCTCTTTTGAGCGGTACTCCTATATCAAATTCATTAGTTGAGCTATATACAATAGGTAAATATATTAATTATAAAGATTTGGAAAAAAAAGGCATATTGCATTTAGATAACTGGATCAGACAATTTGCAAAAGTTGAAAAAACATGGGAATTGTCACCAACCGGAAAACACAAGCTAGTAAACAGATTATCAAGATATAAAAATTTGCCTGAACTGATGAATATGTATAAATCAACGGCGGACATTATTACAAGACAACAAATGATCAGTGATATGAAACTTGTCGGCAAAGAATTGAATATCCCAAAACTCAAAAATAATGCGCATACTTTTGTTATCAATGACAAAAATGATCAACAAAAACAATTTTTAGGCGAACCTGATGAATATGGGAAATATCCTAAACATTCTCTTATTGGAAGAAGCGAAAATATTACATATCCTTTGAAAAAAGGCGATGATAATATGCTATCCATTACAACTGATGCAAAAAAAGCATCTATTGACATGAGATTAATTAATTCAGAATTACCTGATAGTGAAGATAACAAAATCAATCAATTGATAAATAAAGCTATAACAAAATATTATGAATTTGATTATTTTAAAGGTACTCAATTAATATTTAGCGATATTGGTACGCCTAAAAAATCAAATGAAAAAGAAAGAATAAAATATCTTGAATTATTAGCAATTACCGAAGATTTACAATCAACGGAGGAAATGGTAGAAAAAGCTTACGAAGAGATCGAAAAGATGGATACAAGAAGTTTTGAAATTAATTTTGATATATATAACAATATTAAAGCAAATTTGATAAATAAAGGTATTCCTGAAAATCAAATAGCATTTATACACGACTATGATACACAAATAAAACAGTTAGAACTTTTTAGAGATGTTAATGACGGTAAGATAAGATTTTTGCTTGGTTCTACTCCTAAGCTTGGAGCAGGCGTTAATGTACAAAATAGGCTTGTTGCATTACATCATCTTGATATCCCTTGGAAGCCGTCAGATTTGGAGCAAAGGGAAGGCAGAATAATCAGACAAGGTAACTTAATTGCAACAATGTTCAATCAATTCAATGATTCTTTGCAAGAAACTGATCCGGAACTAAAAAAAGAAAAAACAAGAGAGTTTGCGCAAACTGTAGAAAATCTCAATATTAATATTGATAATTTTATAGAACATCATAGAGAAAACAAAAATTTTGAAATTGAAATTTTTAGATATGCTATAAAAGACACTCTTGATGAAAACTTGTGGGATATTATTAAGAAAAAAGCCGAATTTATTGAGCAAATAAAATTGTCTTGCAGTGAAAGAGAAATTGAAGATGATAATGAATTAGAAAGTATGAGTAGTGCTAAAATGAAAGCACTTTCAAGCGGTAATCCTCTCTTTTTAGAGCAATTAAAACTAAATGAAAAACTAAAAGAATTGGATAATCTAAAAAAATCTTATTTTAACAATCTTATAAGACTAGAAGATACTTTACATAAAAATCTTAATATTATTGACAATTATGATCAAAAATATGAAATTGCAAAAAATCATAAAATACAATATGAAATTTATGATAATTTGGTTGAAGCAAATCAAAAAAGCATTGCCGAAAATGAAAAGAACATCACTGAAATTTCAAACAAGATCTTTTATTTCAAAGTACAAAAAGATGATGATGTCATAGAACATTTAAAACACAATATTAATCTATTTGAAAATAATTTATTTAATAACAAAAATGATAAATTAAGTAAAAATTCACTAGAAAAATATAGTGAAATATTGAAAAATTTAGAAGATGACAATATGTATTTGACTACACGCGGGGAGATGAACCATTATTTTTCAATTTTGTCAAAAATTAAAAAAGACATGGTAGTCGGATACTTTGGGAATATGAAATTAGAAATCGAGTTTAACGGCAAAACTGATATTACAGCAGAAGACTTGAAACACTACAATTCAAATCTATTTAAAGAAGCGAATGTTTCACTTTTTATAAAAATTCCGAACGGAGATACTAAAGAGATACAAACTGATGCAAGCAGTTTATCGAATATTGCTACTCCAAATAGATTGCATAGAGAATTGAACTTCTTATCGCATGAGATAATCCATGTAGAAGAAAAATATCAAAATGCTATAGCAGAAAATAAATTTGTAGAAGAAGAACTAAAAAAAGGGTTTAATAAAGAAAATGAATTGTTAGCAGTAAAGCAAAGATTGAACGAAGTAGAGCAAGAACTCACCGGAGGGAATAAAAACAGAAAAAATCATGCAATGTAAAAAAATTATATTTTCTTTGAAATAATATATACTTTTTAAAGAAAATATGCTATAATTTATTCGTAATATGTGATAAATATCTAAAAACTTAACAAGTCCGACACCCCTTTAAAGTAAATTAAACTAAAATCTCCTAAAATCACATATTACAGTATTTAAACAAAAGGTTTAATAGCATGGGTATTATTAAATTATATCACCAAGAACTAGATAACCAAAATAATTATGAATTTCTTAATGCTGATGAGCTTACAGCCAATACATATAATAATTTTTTTACATTAATAAAAAGCCTTGATGGCAAATTTCTATTAAGCAAAAACAGTTTTACTCTCTCATCATATTGGACTAAAGAAAAATTAGAAATGTACACGAAAGAACAAAATTTAGAAATATATTTTGTAAGTGATAGTGAATTTGTACAATTACCATTATATAAACAAAAATGTTTGTTTGGTAAATATTCAGGGTACAGTTGGGAAGATATACCACAAAATTATTTGCACTGGGCATTGGACGAAACACTTGAAGGTACTCAGTATCATAATCTTGTCTATGCAGAAATTAAAAGAAGAGCAGAAAATCCCTTTTTTAACTTTGATCCGGAAAAATCATCTATTGCTTTTGGTAAATTCAAAGATACAATATGGGCGCAACTGGATGATAACTATTTGCAATGGATTAGTAATACATTTGAAAAAAATACACAAGAAAAAATGTATGCTGATGCTACTATAAGATTTAAAGAATACAGCAAGATCACAAAAAAATCAAGGATATAAAAAATGGAAAATTTTCAATCAATACTACCTTTAATTTTAATAATAATTACAATTATAATATTTATAAAATTAGGTTCTTCCATTGATAAATATTATAGCAAAGTGAGTGTTGAACCGCTTGATTTAGACTTGCAAACTAAAATAATAATTCCGTTCTCAGTTTCTATCCTAGGGGGTACACATATAGTATTTATTGATGATTCTAGTTTTGATGTAAAGATACCGGCTGGAATAAAAAACGGTGAAATATTAAGAGTAAAAGAAAAAGGTAAATCTTTCAAAAATCAAATTGGCAATTTATTTATAAAAGTAGAAGTTGCAAGATCAAATGAATATGAGAGAAAAGGTGATGATCTATATACAACTATAAACATACCACTAAAAACGGCTTTTTTTGGTGGGGATGTACAAATAAAATATTTTGATGAAGATATAACTCTTGAAATACCAAAAAATATAAAAAATAATCAAATGATTAGAATAGAAAGTTATGGTGCTAACAATACTAAAACTTTTAAAAAGGGCGATCTGTATTTAACTGTTAGTGCAATTTTACCTGATGTTGAATCAAATATTATTATCATCAAAGATATTTAAAATATTCAAAGCCAATATAAATATATTGTATATTTTTAAGATATATACAATACTATAATATAAAAATCTTAGAAAAGGTAAAAAATGAGACACAACATACTATACGAACTTAAAGGTGAGCATAAAAGAGAGGCGAGTTTTAGCCGAGATGATATAGATAACATCATTGACTATCTTGTCCAAAGACACAACATCAACACAGATGATATACAAAAAGTGGTTGAGCTTACAGATTTTGGTACGCAATCAATAGTGGTTTACTTGTCTAAAAAATACAATATAGATGAGCCTCGCATGGTGCATCTCGACTTTATAGACAATCCTGATGGCATATCTATAGATTTTAGAATGCCAGACAACATCGTCAAAAGCCACAGCTAAAGAAGCTGGGGGCTGACATAGAAGCGATAGAGCTTCTGCTTGAAGTCAATATAAGTTAAACAAAGAAAAGCAAGATGTTGAAACACACATAAACTTACCTTCACCAACTAATTAAACGATTTAAGAGCCATTTATGGCTTAAAGAGAGTATGATCTTAAAGTGTTTATATATGAGATATATAATAAATATGCTATACTTGAAATATATATTTAAGATATGCAGGATATATACAAGGTAAATATACTCTAAAGATATTTAAAAGATATGTTTAGAGTATATTGAATATATAACAATAGTCTATATCTTAGAGATATTTATGAAATATATTAAAGATATATTATATCTATTGAATATACAAGAGATATATTACTCAAACATTGAGTTATATACGCTCAACTAAACATCGGTTCATCACAAGTTTAGCCAAAATTCAAACAAGTATAAAGATATATATACTTGAAATATCTATTAGATATTTGATATATATACTAAGTATATCTATAATATATCTTTAATATATGTTACGAATATACACAATATATCTTTTAAATATACTTAGTATATCTTTGAGATATATTTATCAAATAGGTGCAATGTGGCGGAAGGATCTAGCTTGCCCAAGATGGGCAACTAGAAAGCCACGGACTGCGAGAGGGTATGCACACAAGGCACGCACACACACATAGTGCGCAGGCGCATACCATATCCACACACACACAGTGTAGTATGTACACACCCCTAAGGGGTGTGTACATACTACACTGTGTGTGTGTGGATA
>Ga0172382_10001112_pt1 | contig 48785 bp, 32 predicted proteins | sample Leawel138RmetaG_FD_122245 | JGI IMG/M metagenome (GOLD analysis project Ga0172382, IMG submission 122245) | Leachate microbial communities from a municipal landfill in Southern Ontario, Canada - Leachate well 138R metaG | ecosystem: Engineered > Solid waste > Landfill > Unclassified | place... | reverse complement strand
TTTCACAGCTTCTTCCCGAAGCTCCTTTGTGTATACTGCATTGGGAATTCTTTCCATTTAGACACCTCCATCATCTCTTTTTACAGCACTTTTGGTGTCCATTCAAAGCATCTTACGTCAAACATCTACATGGATGCGCCGGCGCAGCTTGTAGCTGTCGGTGTTGAAGGTTCGAAAGGAATGGTCAATCTGAACGATCATCATATGACGATCGATACTCCGGAAATGAACAAATTTATAGACATCTGGCATTCTTCAGCGATTAAGTGGAAATCACCCTATGATACGGTAATGTGGGTATGGCCGCTCGGGGCCGGAGCGAAAACTATGGTGATGGGTTATTGGATGTGGGATGTTGTTGAGAGAGCAGGAAGTACGGACTCTGAAAAAATAATCCAGACCTGGGAAGGAGATACCTATAAATCCCTCAACGGCATAGTCCATATGCGCCCCTGCGATCACCAGGTAGTGCGTGATGTATATGTGGCTGAGTATGTATATCCGAATCCATATTATGAAAATGCCGCGGCACCGGGAAAACCCTTTGTTGTTCCCGCCGAATTCGCTACAGCCGATCCTCCGGCGGACCTGGAGCGATGCCAAAAAAAGTAGATACAAGAACAGAACGCAGGACTATTACGTAAAGGAGGCGATTTTTGATGAAGACGCATTTCTGGAAAGTGTTTTCCGTAGCGGCTGCATTGATAGCAGGGTTGACTGCGTATCCCGGGTCCCCGGTTCAGGCTGCTCCCAAAGGCGAAGTCGTCTTTGTGCAGGCAACAGGATCGTGGGAAATGCGCACGGCCTTCGACCCCCATACGGCCATCGGTTCATCGTGCACGACTCTCATAAGCCTCGCATTCGAAGGCCTGGTAACAAAAGATGAGAAAGGCATCCTGCGCCCGGCACTGGCGGAATCCTGGAAAATTGCCGATGACTGGTCCAGGATAGATTTTTTCCTTCGCAAGGAGGTAAAATTTCATAATGGAGATTCTTTTTCCGCCCAGGATGTAAAATTCAGTCTCGAGCGTGCCATGCGGGAAGATATGCGTTTCGTATTCGGTCCCGAAATGAGGCGCAATATCGAATCCGTTGAAATAGTGGACGAATATCATGTTCGTCTGAATCTGAAAGCGCCATACCCTGCATTCTTTGACCGGAGTTTCGAGTACCTTGCCATAGTTCCCAAAGCGTACATCGAAAAAGTGGGCGATCAAGGTTTTGCCGCCAAACCGGTCGGAACGGGGCCGTTCAGGGTAGTAAAGTTCGAAAGGGAGGTCTTTTTCGAAGTCGAAGCGGTTGAAAACCACCATCGCCAGACTCCCCATATCAAAAAGCTTACGGTGAAAGTCGTTCCGGAACACTCGACGCGATTGGCCATGCTGAAGACGGGGGAAGCCGACTTGATAGGACTTTCAGCGATTCATGTCCCTCTCGTCAAGCGGGATCCGAAATTGCGGGTGCTCTGGAATCAACATACTTTTCTTCCGACCATGGTGTTCTTTGCAGTGTCTCAGCCCGGGGACAGCCCATTCAAGGATCCGCGCGTCCGATTGGCGACAAGCCTCGCCATTGACAGAAAAGGAATTGCAGATGCCGTAGGCCATGGCGCTCTGACGCCATGGGGAAGTTTTCTGGCCCCGCATCATCCAGGATTCGATCCCGAGCAAAAGCCCCCAGCCTATGATCCGGAAAAAGCAAAGAAACTTTTGGCAGAAGCCGGATATGCCAACGGGTTCGATACGGTGCTTACGAGCGATCCCACTATAAAGGAATGGTTTGAGGCGATGCTTCAGCAACTGGCCGATGTAGGTATTCGAGCCAAGATGGATACGCCGGAGCACGGGACCTGGGCAGCATCCTTCGTGGGGGGCAAATTCAAGGGCATCGGCTACGGTTCCGGCCCCTGGTGGGTGGGAAGAAGCCACCCCTATGTCGCCCTTGAGAGTCATATCATAGGAACATGGTCTCATAATCTGGCGACACCGGAAGTGAAAAAAACCATGGGCGAGCTTTTGAACGCCACTGACAACGAAGCAATCGCAAAATCGGCTCGCCAGGTAGATGAGATTTTGCTGGAGCAGAAGATGAGACTTCCGCTGTGGTCGTATCATACACCTTTGGGAGCAGGCCCGCGGATCAAAGAATTTCCGGGTGCTCCCGGTGTTGTCTTTCCCATCGGTTTCGAGAGGCTGCAGATCAACGAATGATGTAAGCTAATAACTTCTTTTTACGCATACACGGCTGAGGAGCATCGGGAGAACATGTTCTCTCGAATGCTCCTATGCCTCTTCACAAAAACAGGTTTTGTTTATGAAGCGATATATTCTCAAGCGCCTGGTTCAGGCGTTCGTTTCCCTGTTTGCCGTTACTTTAATCGTATTCATGCTTACCCAGTTGAGCGGCGACCCTGCGCTTCTTATGGCGCCGCCCGATGCCACTCCCCGGGACATTCAGGAAATGAGAGAGATCATGGGGCTTACGAAACCCCTTCATGTCCAATATGGTATTTTTCTTGCCGATATCTTGAGCGGTGAATTCGGAAGATCCTTCAAGTGGGACAAGCCCTGCATTGCGATATGGTTGGACCGGTTTCCCAATACGCTCCTTTTAGCGGGGGCTTCCATGGTCATAACTATTATTATAGGTCTTTCATTCGGAATCTTATCGGCGGTGCACGTAGGGAGATGGTTTGATCAGTTCGGTAAAATATTTGCGCTTATGGGGCAAGCGCTGCCCGTGTTCTGGCTGGGACTCATGCTGATGTATCTTTTTTCAGTCAAACTGAGATGGCTTCCTACGTCGGGCATGGGATCATGGGAGCATTTGATCATGCCTGCCATAACACTGGGATGGTTCTTTACGGCATCAATTGCCCGCCTGACACGATCGTCCATGCTCGATGAACTGGATCGGGACTACATAAAAATGGCAAAAATAAAGGGTGTTTCACGGTCGGGCATCATACTGAGGCATGCATTGAAAAATGCAACCATTCCGATCCTGACCCTGGGTTCGCTGAACTTTGTGTTCATGCTCAACGGAACCGTGATCACCGAGACGGTGTTCAACTGGCCCGGAGTGGGGAGGCTGGTGGTGGAAGCGATCTTTACCCGGGACTTCCCCCTGGTTCAGACCACTGTTCTTATAGGGGCGTCCTTTTTTATTTTCGTGAATCTCATGGTGGATGTTCTGTATGCCTATATTGATCCGCGTATCCGGTATCAATAATTTCACAAAGGAAAGACGATGAGCATTTCTGTACAAAGTACCGCAGTGGACGGGACATCACGGCAGGAAAGCGGTGCGCGTCTGTGGGCGATGGTGCTGCATGCCCGTGAACTGCCTCTTTTTTCGATAGGCCTGCTGTTGCTGTTTGTCATTACAGGTATCTTCGGGGATTTTATTTCCCCTCACGATCCTTTGAGAACGAATCTGAGGGCGGTTCTGCTCCCGCCATTCTGGGAGGAAACCGGGACGGCGACATACCTTCTGGGGACGGATCATCTGGGGCGGGATATACTGAGCCGTCTGATCTGCGGGGCAGGGGTTTCAATCGAGGTCGGGTTTTCGGTCATTATCGTAGCCGGGCTTCTGGGTACCCTGGTCGCGCTTCTTTCAGGGTATATCGGCGGCAGGATCGATGCCGCTCTGATGAGACTGTGCGATATCGTTTTATCGATGCCCTATTTGATGGTTGCCATAGTACTGGCAGCAGTTCTGGGTCCGAGCAAGGAGAATATCATTATAATTTTGATAGTGCTGGGATGGGCAAGTTATGCACGGGTGCTTCGGGGGGAGGTACTGCGTGTGAAAGAGGGCGATTTTATCCGCTTAGCCGTAATTGCAGGCGCAAGCCCGGTGCGCATAATGTTTCGTCATATATTCCCGAATATCGTCAACACACTAATTATTTTGGCGACCCTCCAGCTCGGCATGGTCATCATTACGGAGGCCTCTCTCAGCTTTCTCGGTCTTGGCGTTCCGGTTCCGGAACCCGCCTGGGGGTCCATGTGCGCGGAAGGCAGAGGATACATCTACGACGCGTGGTGGATTGCCTTCTGGCCGGGAGTCGCTATTATGCTGGTCGTTTTGAGCTGCAATTTTCTGGGGGACTGGCTGCGCATCAGGCTTGACCCTAAGTTCAGGCAGATATGATTATTGCGCCTGGAGAAAGATATGCCTCATGAAGATGAAACCCATATTGGAAGTCAAAAACCTCAGGACCTACTTTTATACCAGGCGGGGAGTAGTGAAAGCCGTTGACGGAGTCAGCTATGAACTGGGCGAGGGAGAGACGCTGGGACTTGTGGGAGAATCGGGCTGCGGGAAAAGCATAAGCTGCTTTTCAATCATAAGGCTTGTGCCGGCGCCTGCAGGCGTAATCGTGGGAGGAGAGATCCTGTTTGGCGGTTCGGATCTGCTTTTGAAATCGGAAGAGGAGATGGACAGGATACGGGGTGCTGAAATATCGATGATACTGCAGGATCCCATGACATCTCTCAATCCTCTTTTCACCATCGGCGATCAGGTGGCAGAGCCCCTGCAAATTCATCAGAAACTGAAAGGGGAAGGACTCCGGGAGAAGGTAAGAGAGATGCTCAATCTCGTAAGAATTCCTTCTCCGGAGGTCCGTATGAAGGAATATCCTCATCAGATGAGCGGAGGCATGAGACAACGCATTGTAGGAGGGATGGTGCTTGCATGCCGGCCGAAAATACTGATCGCAGACGAACCGACAACCTCGCTGGATGTGACCATTCAAGCGCAGTTTTTAAGGCTGCTCAAAGAGATTCAGCATACATCAAATCTTTCCATGATTATCGTTACTCATGACTTCGGCATCGTTGCAAAGGCATGTGACCGGGTGGCTGTAATGTATGCGGGCAAAATCGTGGAAATGGCAGGGACGGTTGAACTCTTTGACAACCCGGAACATCCATATACGGCGGCACTCATGAAATCGCTTCCCAAAGCGGGAATGAGACAAAACCGGCTGTATGCGATTGAAGGGCAGCCTCCGGATCTTCGCACCCTTGATTCGGGATGCAGTTTTGCACCGCGGTGTCCCCGGGCAATGGAAATCTGCCGAAAAGAATATCCGCCCCGGGTCGAAATAAATGATGGTCATACTCTCAGCTGCTGGTTGAGAAAAGGTGAGGTATTGAATGACTGAAGAGCTTCTTGCGGTAAGAGACCTGAAAAAGCATTTCCCGGTCACAAAGGGAATAATTTTTATGAAAGAGATCGGCGCCATTAAAGCGGTGGACGGAGTAAATTTTACCGTCAACCGCGGTGAAACTTTTGGTCTGGTCGGTGAATCAGGTTGCGGAAAAACAACAACGGCAAAACTGATTCTTCTCATGGAGCGAATAACAGGCGGCACTATTCATTATAAAGGCAGAGACATATCCCTTTTAAGAGGCAGTGAGCTCAAAAGCCACCGGGGCAGCGTACAGGCGGTTTTTCAAGACCCCTTCAGTTCTCTCAGTCCTCGGATGCGCGTGAAAGACATAATTGCCGAACCCATTGTTGTGAGTGTCAATGCTCCTTCTAAAACGGCTGTGAAAGAGAAGATTGCCGAACTGCTTCAGCTTGTCGGACTGAGGAAGGATGCCGGCGATCTTTATCCTCATGAATTCAGCGGAGGTCAGAGGCAGCGGATTGCCATTGCCAGAGCACTGGCTCCGGATCCCGATCTGATTGTTCTGGATGAACCGGTATCGGGGCTGGATGTTTCCATACGGGCGCAGATCATGAACTTGCTCCGGGATATTCAGGATCGTCTGGGTATCTCGTATCTTTTGATTGCTCATGATCTTCCCGTGGTTCAGCATATGAGCACCTGGGTGGGAGTCATGTATCTGGGAACGCTGGTTGAAATTGCCGGAAGCGAAGAATTGAATGAAAATCCGGTCCATCCGTATACAAAGGCGCTTCTTTCGGCTGCTCTTCCTCATCATCCGGCGCACATCCGGGAGGAAATCATACTGCCGGGAGAAGTTCCCACACCTTTCAATCCTCCTGAGGCATGCAAGTTTCATCCGCGATGCTTCAGAGCCAGGGATATTTGCTCCAGTGTCCCCCCTCTTTTCAGGGATATCGGGGGCGGTCACTTCGTAGCCTGCCACTTTATAGATGATTTAAGAAAAATCTGAATTGATTTCAAAGGATAAATTATCGTAAGATCATCGTTATTTTTTTATGGAAAATAGTACCTGCCAGTCCAGGTGCTGTCTGAGGCGCAAAGCGGGAGAGCTTCGCGAGATGACCGCATGCCGAAAACAGGTCTGAACCGGGCAAAACTTCATACCCCTGAATGGCAGGAATCACAGCGCAGCATGCGTATAAAATTTTAGCACAAGAGTGGATGAGACACCATCACTTACTTTCAATTTAAGGCGGCGTTGCCGGGAAGAGCTTTTTAGCCGTCTAGAATCGGAAGTCTTTTTGCGAGTCCATCAATCGTTGTTGTTTGAAATGTATTGCAGAAGAAGTAAAAAGGAGGAGTATGTATGATTGACAAAAGCAAGAGAATTATCAGACCGACAATCGCGCTTGAAGATGCGCCTACATTGAAAGGTAAAAAGATCTATTTCGACAGTATTGCGGAGATGCTTACAGTTCGTGCCAATGAAATACCGGATGACCATCATGTTTATTATTATGATGAAGTGATACCCTATTCACTCACCAATGACAGGGCCAACAAGGTAGCCAATTATCTCAGGAAAAAAGGGGTGGTGAAAGGGGATACAGTATCGGTAATGATTCTTAATTCTCCCGAAATATATTACACGATGTTCGGAGCCCAGAAGCTGGGTGCGATTGCCGGCGCCATAAATTACATGTTGAGAGGTCCGGAGATTGCCTATGTGCTGGAAGATTCAAAGCCTAAAGTCGCTTTTGTCGGCAGTGAGTATATGGAGGAATTCAGCAAGGGCTGGCAGTTGTCCCGTCATAAGCCAATAGTTGTGGAAGTAGTCACAGGCATTGAGCATGATTCCAGAATTGCGGAAAGAAATTTGAAATCTATTCTTGATGAGTACTCATCCGAAGAATGCCTGGTGGCACAGTCATTGGATGATCCTTTCATGCTTCTCTATTCCTCGGGAACGACGGGGATGCCGAAAGGCATTCTGCTTTCCAATAAGAATGAATTCTCCGTATGCAGAGATCTGGTAAAACTGGGCGCCTATAAGCCGAAAGATGTGATGATGATAATACTCCCGATGTTTCATACAAATCCTCTTTGCTGCTTCACATATCCTATTATTTATCAGGGATTGACGGCATGTATTCGAAAGACTTTTTCTCCTTCGGATTTCTGGCCTTCCATTATCCGTTACGGGGTCAATATCCTTATGGCCGTACCTGCCATGTATGCATATGTATTCAATATCGCCGATCCTGAGGTAATCGATTATGACAAGCTGAAGCTGCGGTATGCCTTCGCGGGTTCTGCGCCGATTCCTGTTGATCTGGTCAGAGGCTTCAAAGAAAAATTCGGAGTAGGGATAATAGACGGATACGGCCTGACCGAGGCAACCGGCGCTTCGGCCTTGAGTTTCAATGTGCCCGAGAATTGGACTTCCGTCGGGATACCGCTGGAAGAACAGGAAATAGAGATAATGGATGATGTCAATACCATTCTTCCTTATGGTCAGCGCGGCGAGATATGCATCAAAGGCGAAGCCGTAATGACCGGCTATTTGAACAAGCCGGAGGCAACTGCAGAAACCATTGTTGACGGCTGGCTTCACACGGGTGATATGGGTCATATGGACGAGAATGGGTATCTATATATATCGGGCCGGAAGAAGGAAATGATCAACCGCGGGGGTGAGAATATTTATCCGCGGGAGATAGAAATCCCTCTTGAAAAACACCCGAAGATTGCAGAAGTATCTGTAATCGGTGCGGCGGACCCTGCTTTGGGTGAACGGGTGCGAGCGTGTATTGTACTTGCCGAGGGAGCGGAAATGACGAAAGATGAGGTGAAAGAATATCTCAAAGACAAGATTGCAAAGTATAAAATTCCTGAGCATGTCGAATTTATGAAAGAATTTCCGAGGAATCCAACCGGCAAGATTCTCAAGCAGGAATTGAAAAAGATGTTCGACTGATAGTAATTATAGTTTTGCGAAAAAAGAAAAGGGCGTTCCGTATAAGGAGCGCCCGTCAATTTTCTGACCGGTCATGTGGAAGCTGAAACAGAGAGAAAAAGAATCATGCTTTAATACCCGTGTTTTTACTTTTTTAACCTCGTTCATTTCTGTAAATCCGGATCTGTTTTGACTGGAAAATGTAAAAAGCCTTGAACAAATTACAAAAGAGCTGTATTCATTATTATCGTTTTCATAAAATTGTCTGTTAGCTTTCCCATAAAGAAATTATCAAGACGAGAGGGAACTTGTGGCTCATGAATGCCAATTCGAAACCGTCCTCTCTTATTTCTTCCCGCCTGCAGCCGCGTGTGGTTCGGTATGTCCTGACGTCCGTTCTGAAAGGAGAAGCGCGTAATGGATGACGAGGAAAGGATCAGAAACTCGGTAAAAATGTTACTGGGCAAACCTCTTGACAGCAGCGAAGCAGAAAAGCATCTGAAAGTACTCCAGGAAAAATATCAGCAAATCCTCGACGGAATAGAAGAGGGGTACGTGGAAGTCGATCTCAAAGGGACAATCGTACTGTGCAATAAATCATTCAGCACGATTACCGGGTATTCCACAAAAGAACTGCTGGGTATGAATTATCGGAAGTTTGTTTCTGCTGATGTCGCTGAAAAAGTATTTAATACATATAACGAAGTGTACAATTCCGAATTATCGAATAAGGGATTCTGTTATGAAATAACCGGAAGAGACGGAACAAAAAGAATTATAGAAAATTCAATATCATTGATAAAAGATTCCAGGGACAGACGCAAAGGTTTTCGAAGTATCACCCGCGATATCACCGGCCGGAAACACACTGAAAGAGAATTGGAGATGCATCGCCGCCATTTGCAAGCCATATTTGAAAGTGTTAAAGATGCCATCATTACATTTGATTCGGATATGAGAATCATAGAATCAAATGCGGCTGCAGAGAGAATCTGCGGAATCCTTGCGAATAATGCCGGGAAAGAATTTAATGAGTGTATGACTTACTGTATGAAGAACTGTTTCACTGCGGTGAAGCGGATACTGGAAAACGGTTCGGTAAAAGAGGAATATCAAATTAAGTGCGAACATCAGCATAAACCCCGTCAGCAAGTAGTTATCACAGGTTCAAAATTAATTAATTCAAATGGAGAACGCATCGGTACGGTGATTGTCATTAAAGATGTAACTGTGCTGCACTATCTTGAAAATGAGTTGAGAGAGCGGCATCAATTCCAAAATCTGATCGGAAAAAGCGTAAAAATGAGGGATATCTTTGAGATCCTGAGCAGTTTGACCAATCTGGAAACCACGGTCCTGATTACAGGTGCAAGCGGCACAGGTAAATCGCTTGTAGCAAAAGCATTGCATTACAGTGGAATAAGAGCTGCAAAACCGATAGTGACTGTAAATTGCTCATCGTTGCCGGAAAGTTTGCTTGAAAGCGAACTTTTCGGGCACACAAAAGGGGCGTTTACGGGTGCAATAAAAGATACTATGGGCCGGTTCGAGACAGCATCGGACGGAACAATATTGCTGGATGAAATAGGTGATATATCTCCCAGAATACAACTTAAACTTTTGAGAGTTCTCGAAGAGAAAGAATATGAGAGAGTGGGGGAATCTTTTACCAGAAAGACGAATGCTCGTGTTATTGCCTGTACCAATCGGAATTTGAAGGAAAAAGTCAGATTGGGGGAATTCCGGGAGGATCTTTTTTATCGCTTGAAAGTCGTCGAACTGAAAATGCCTTCATTGTGCGAACGGGTGGAAGATATTCCTTTGCTTATCGAATACTTCTTGAATACCTTCAGAAAAAAGTTTTCAAAAAATATTTACAAGGTCTCGAATCAGGTTTTGGAGAATTTTATGAATTATTCCTGGCCCGGTAATATCAGAGAGCTTGAACATGCAATGGAGCACGCATTTGTTTTCTGTAACGGCCCGACTGTTTTCCCGGATCATTTGCCAATTGAACTTCAGGCGTTCGAAAGCCGCACGGAACGGATTCATGAGTCGACGGAGCGGGAGCGAGACGCTATTCTCATTGCACTTGAAAAAACAGGATGGAATAAAGCAAAGGCAGCCCGTTTTTTACGGACAAGCAGAACTACACTTTATAGAAAAATTGACAAATACCGCCTTTTCCAATGTTCTGATGTAACACGAATGTAATGTGACATACTTGTAATATGTAACAGGCAGGGAAGTGAGGCTTTCATTCCCCTGCTGCCCTAAAGCAGGGACACAATTAAAAAATATCATTTTTCCCTCCTTTTCATTTTTGGTACATGTCTTGCGGAAATACTCGAAAAATCAAAGATTGATGAATTCGCAAAAGTAACAGAATCCGACCTGGGAAAAAATATGTTAAGAGTAGAAAATCTTAATGTATCATACGGGCTGGTGAATGCACTTTATGATGTGAGCTTCAACATCGAAGAAGGTGAGTGTGTAGCCCTGCTCGGTTCGAAAGGCGCCGGTAAAACAACAGTGCTTAATACCGTCTCAGGGCTGCTTAAAGCCACTTCGGGAAACATCTTCTTCAATAATGAAGATGTTTCCGGATTCTTGCCGCACAGAAGAGTGGAGTTGAACATCATACAGGTACCTGAAGACGGCAGAGTATTTCCTTTTATGACCGTCGCTGAAAATCTTCTGGCAGGAGCTTCCGGTACAAAAAAAACATGGGAATCGAGGAAAGCGTCCTTTCAGCACATATGCAGTATTTTCCCGGTATTAGAGGCCAGGGCCGATCTTCATGCCCGTTATTTGAACCGCGAAGAACGACAGATACTTGCTGTCGGTCGCGCGTTAATGGCGCATCCAAGACTGCTTATGATCGATGAACCGTCCACAGGATTAAGCCCGCTGATCGCAATGGAGATTTACACTATATTACGGGTACTCAATGAAGAGGGAGTCACTATTCTCCTGGCGGAGCGGAACATACAGCAGGCTCTTGAAATAGCAGCCAGAGGATATGTGCTTGAAAATGGCCGTGTGGTGCTGGAGGGCTCAAGTAAGGAACTTATGATCAGCAAACATTTAAAAAAGCATATACGGGAATAAGGGGAAACGGAAGTGTATCCGTCCGAAGTGGCAGAAGAAAACAGGAGAAGGGGTTTATGCCGCTGAAGGAATTGAGGGCGCACTCCTCAAAATAAGATGTATGATGTGTGAATGAAGTGGCCGGGAGACGTTCAGCAATGATGATTCAAGACCTCGTGGCTGAGGAAAGGAAATTCGGAAGTCCCTTTTTGTTCCCTTGACTTGATCTTTTAAATGGGTCATAAGTAGTGTGTAGTGGTGTAAAAAAAAAGGAGAAACGGGGATGAAAAAATTATCAGCGGTTTTATTGATCGTCTTTTTGGTTTGCGCGTTCAGCCTTGCGGGAAACGGCAGCGCATACGCCGATAAAGAAGTACGATTCGGCATATTGTCGGCGTTAAGCGGTCCGGCGTCTCCCTGGGGCATACCGAATGCCAGGGTGAGGGTAATGGATGCGGAAAGAATCAATGAAAACGGTGGATTCAAAGTCAAGGGGGAAACGTATAAATGGAAAACATTCGTATATGATCACAAATATGTTCCGGCAGAAGCGGTGAAAGCGCTTAACAGGGCCATTTTCCAGGACAAATGTAATTACATCGCAATACAGGGCGGTGCTCCGACAGCTGCATGCATACCGCTTCTGAAACAGAATAATATCCTGTCTCTTAATGACGAAGCGGGAGGCAAAGCATGCACCAATCCGAATAACCCCCTCGTCTTCAGGTATAACCCCAGCGTGGAGGGATCCTATCTTACTATATTGACTCATTTGATCAATAAACACGGGATCAAGACAGTGGCATCGATCAACCCCGATGATGAGACCGGCAGGGCCGGCGGAGCGGCGGCATTCGAATGGGTAGTCACAGAAGCTAAACTGCCGATAGAGCGTATATCGAATGAATTCTTCGAGCGGGGCATAAAGGATTTCATGCCTGTACTTACAAGGATCCTGGCAAAGAATCCTGATCTGATTGAAACCGGAATTACCGATCCTGTCAGCCAGGCGCTCGTATTAAAACAGGCCAGGGAACTGGGGTATAAAGGCCATATGCTTCTTATATGGGGCCCCAACGATGAGCAGGTGATTTCTATTGCGGGCAAAATGGCGGAGGGCGCATACCTGGGCGTATCGGGGCCGAGAGAACCATCGACTGATGCGGCAAAAGAGCTTTACCAGCGGTTCCTGAAAAAATTTCCTGCAAGCGATTGGGATGCCAATTACTATACTCATAGTACAAAAATATCCTGTCTGACTCAGGCGCTCGAAAAGGCGCAGACGTTCGATAACAAGATTCTCGCCGATGTTCTGGAAGATATGGAATGGCAGGGCATGTTCGGGACGCACCGGTGGGGCGGAACGAAACTGTTCGGCATTAAGCGCCAGATGCTTAATCCGGTTACAGTCATGACAATAAAGGACGGAAAGGCGGTTCTTGAGTTTCAAAAAGAAGTGCCCCGCGGTATACTCGACTGATCTTATTGGTATCGTGCAGAAGGCGCCTCCGTTATCAGACGGAAGCGCCTTTTTTATTTAATGAAAAATGAATTGGAACCGGCCAGATCGATTGTTATTCTGGCACCTGAATTCTTCCCGGCTTGTTAATTTTAGTATCCGGCTGCGCTTAATGCCATTTGCGTCGTGCCCCGATGATTTTCTTTTTTTCTAAATGAGCTTGACATGAAAGCGTGAATGCGCCATAAGGCGGGCATAACTAGCTAAGGAGATTTAAGGAATGAAAAAAGTGTTCATTGTATCATTAATCGGTATACTGATCTGTGCATTCAGTGTGGTAGTAAGCGGCAGTGCCTATGCAGAAAAAGAGGTAAGAATAGGTCTTTTGTCTGCTTTGAGTGGTCCCGCATCTCCCTGGGGCATACCAAATGCCAGGGTAAGGGTGATGGACGCGGAAAGAATAAATGAAAACGGAGGATTCAAAATCGGTGGAACGACATATAAATGGAAAACGTTCGTCTATGATCATAAATATATTCCTGCCGAAGCGGTGAAGGCACTGAACCGGGCTATCTTCCAGGACAGGTGTAATTTCATATCCATTCAGGGAGGCGCTCCAGCGGCAGCATGCATTCCGCTTCTGAAGCAGAACAATATAATTTCTCTTAATGATGATGCCGGCGGCAAGACCGTGACTAATCCGAACAATCCCCTCGTATTCAGACATAATCCGAGCGTTGAAGCGTATTATCTGGTTTCGCTGAAACATATCATTGAAAAGCACGGAGTAAAGAGAGTTGCATCGATCAATCCCGATGATGAAACCGGCCGTGCCGGCGGTTCTGCGGCATTCGAATGGGTAGTAAAAGCGGCTAATTTGCCCCTGGAGCGCGTAGCCAATGAATTTTTTGAAAGAGGAACAAAGGACTTCATGCCGGTGCTTACGAGGATTTTAGCTAAAAAGCCGGATCTCATCGAAACCGGCATCACCGATCCGGTCAGCCAGGCGCTTGTGTTAAAGCAGGCCAGAGAGCTGGGATATAAGGGCCACATGCTTCTCATATGGGGGCCCAATGATGAGCAGGTGGTTTCAATTGCAGGCGCAATGGCGGAAGGAGCATACCTGGGCGTATCGGGGCCGAGAGAGCCTTCGACCGATGCGGCAAAGGAACTTTATCAGCGGTTTCTGAAGAAATTTCCTGAGCGTGAATGGGATGCGAATTATTATACACACAGTGCGCTTGTGACATGCCTGACGCAGGCCATTGAAAAAGCACAAAGTCTTGATAATGATAAACTCGTCGGTGCTCTTGAGAATCTTGAATGGCAAGGTGTATTCGGGACTCACCGGTGGGGCGGAACGCAGTTGTTCGGCATTAAAAGGCAGATGCTGTCTCCCGTGACGCTGATGACCATTAAAGACGGAAAAGCGGTCCTGGAAACTCAGCAGGAAGTTCCCCGGGGAATACTCGACTGATCGATGTTGAGTAAGTGATATCGTATTCAGGAGCATCCCACTGGATATCCAGGAGGGGTGCTCTTTTTTTCTATTACCGCATTAAGAACTTTCAAGACCGCATGCGGTCCCTCTCATGAGCGAGGTCGCTACCCGAGTATTGTTCACCGGATTCGTAGAATCTGGATACAGCACGGCAGATTAACTGCATGTTACCCCTTGCCAAGATCTAATATAGATACTGGACAGATACTAAAGAAGAATAATACTCCATCGGATGTTGCATGCTGCATCTGAATGTTGCGCATTGCCTCTTCTCTGTGATCCGATAATCGAATTTAAAAATAATACTTTTATTTCTGTGACTTTGTCCTCATGCCTGCTCGAATTTTCCTTTAGGCCGATTTACGATAACAGCACTTTTTCTTTTAAAAGTGTGTCCTTTTGAATTTGTCCCTGTTGCTGCACAACATATGATGCATTATGCAACATCTCTCTTTTTCGCAGGTGCTAATTTTTCAATATTTATTAATTATTACGATTGGATAAAAGAGTGGCATCAATATTGCGATTTCTCTTTAAAGAACAAAAGGTCCGATGGCTTCAAAACTGCGGCCGATTGAATATTTTGAAACTGAATGAAAAGGAAAGGAATTGCTATTTTCATATTACCTCTATCTCTTCTCTGCCGCATGCAGCACTCTCAGCGCTGCAGGCGGTCCCGTCCAGTATGGGTAGTAGTGTGGGCTGTTTTAGTACTCTCATTGATATTGAACAATGAGTGCGATTGCGTGCCGCATCTATGATCTTTTGAAAACAAAAAAGAGCGTGCTCGGCAAAGACTGACTGAGCCTTTGTATCCGATGTCCGCAGTTTCTGTCAGGGAGAAGTCGAGACGGTTTTTAAAAAATTCCACGAGGGGTATTGCGCTTTATTTGTCACGGGCGTACGCCTGTGCATCCCTCATCCCTGAGGATGCGCGTATCTTGTCACTGGAGGTGCTTACGAAACCATTTTCGATCGTACGTTTTCCGGATTTTTGCGACTCAACAATTTATAAAGACATCAAAATGTAAAGGGGGTGGTGCATCCACGACGATCTTGGCAGATGTATCAAATAAGAGCAGCTTCGAAAACTCTGAAATTATAAAGGAAAGACATATGAAAACAAGACCCTGGCAAAAAAACTATGATTATAATGTTCCAACATCGATCAATTATCCGAAAATTCCGGTACAAAATCTCCTTCATATAGCTGCCGCAACATTTCCCCATAAATCATCGATTTATTTTATGGGAACAGAACTGACCTTCCGGCAAGTTCGTTCTCAAGTATTGCGTATGGCAAACGCATTGCTGGAAATAGGTGTTAAAAAGAGCGATCGGGTCGGTGTGGCTCTGCCGAATTGTCCGCAGTACGTCATTGCCTATTATGCAGCACTTTCCATTGGTGCCGTCGTTGTCAATATGAATCCTCATTATGCATATGATGAGTTGAAATTTATTTTGAACAATTCGGGGATACAGACACTTTTCACGTATGATGAAGTGCTTCCGGTAATGGAAAAGCTGGCAGAAGAACTGAATCTGAAGAATATTATCATTACGAAAATGACGGACTATATGAACGGTATGCCGGCAGATATTGCTGCAAATCTTCAATTAAATGAAAGATGGAGACATTTTTCGAAAATCCTTGACGACAGCACTGTCGAGAGCATGCCGGATGTCGAAGTCACCTCGGATGACGTCGCATTGATTCAGTATACGGGGGGTACGACCGGATTGCCGAAAGGAGCTTTGATTACTCATGGCAACATTATTGCCGCTGTTTTGCAATGCACGCTCGCGGCAAATGCCATTACCACGTATGTGCCGCATTCTGAGCGGCGAATAATGTGTGTGATTCCCTATTTCCATATTTACGGCAATATCGGCTGCATAAACTGTTCGATATTTAACGCCGCTACTCAGATTATTCTACCCAGGTTTGAAATAGATGAATTTCTGGCGACAGTTGCCAAATTCGATCAGATTACCATTTTCCCCGGTGTGCCTACGATGTTCACGGCAATTGTCAATCATCCAAAAACGGCGGAGCTTGATCTTGGATCCCGTATCCGCCTGCTCAACAGCGGCGGCGCGCCGATTCCTGTCGAACTTATTCAAAAACTCAAAGATATGGGAATCTTCTTCACTGAAGGCTGGGGGATGAGCGAAACAACTACAGCAGGTATCTGCAATCCTCTTCTGAAGCAAAAAGTCGGCTCGATTGGCTGCCCTCTTCCGGACAACGATGTGCGCCTGGTCGATTTGGAAACGGGATTATCTGACGTACCGCAGGGTGAGCCGGGAGAGATTATGATCAAAGGTCCGACAATCATGAAAGGTTACTGGAACAATCCGGATGAAACGAGCAATCAACTGAAAGATGGCTGGCTTTTGACAGGCGATATCGCACGAATGGATGAAGACGGTTATTTCTACATTGTAGACAGGAAAAAAGACATGATTATCGCCGGCGGCTTTAATATCTATCCCCGTGAGGCCGACGAGGTTTTGTTTCAGCATCTTAAAGTCTCCCAGGCAATTTCCGTCGGAGTTCCTGATGCGTATCGCGGCGAAACGGTTAAAGCGTTTGTTGTGCTCAAGCCAGGTGAAACTGCAAGCGCTCAAGATATCATCGATTTTTGTAAGGCAAGATTGGCGGCGTATAAGGTTCCGAAACTGGTCGAGTTTCGTACCGAACTGCCCACGTCGGCCGTAGGAAAGATCCTTCGCAAGATTCTCAGAGATGAGGAAAAGCGAAAAAAGGAAGATATTGGCCGTCTTGAGGGAGCTCGCTGAAATCACTTATGCAAAGGAGGGAATTTTGATGAAAACGAATTTCTGGAAAGCGTTTTTCATGGCGGCTGCACTTGTGTGGGGGTTAAGTGTGTTACCGGAATCCCTGGCTCAGGCTGCGCCCAAAGGCGAGGTCGTGTATGTGCAGTCGACAGGGGCCTGGGAAATGCGCACGGCCTTTGACCCCCATACGGCTATCGGTGCAACGTGCACGACCCTCATAAGCCTTGCATTCGAAGGCCTGGTAACAAAAGATGAAAAAGGCATCCTGCGGCCGGCACTGGCGGAATCCTGGGAAATTGCCGATGACTGGTCAAGGATAGATTTTTTCCTGCGCAAGGGGGTCAAATTTCATAATGGAGATTCTTTTTCCGCCCAGGATGTAAAATTCAGCCTCGAGCGCGCCATGCGGGAAGATATGCGTTTCGTATTCGGTCCCGAAATGAGGCGCAATATTGAATCTGTTGAAATAATCGACGAATATCATGTTCGTCTGAATCTGAAAGCGCCATACCCTGCATTCTTTGACCGGAGTTTCGAATACCTTGCCATAGTTCCCAAAGCGTATATAGAAAAAGTAGGTGATGAAGGTTTTGCCGCCAAACCGGTCGGAACGGGACCGTTTAGGGTAGTGGATTTTGAAAGGGAGGTCTTCTTCAAAGTCGAAGCGGTTGAAAACCATTATCGCCAGACACCCTATATCAAAAATCTTACGGTGAAAGTCGTTCCGGAACACTCGACGCGACTGGCGATGCTAAAGACGGGGGAAGCTGACTTGATAGGGCTTTCACCGGCACATGTCCCTCTCGTTAATCGGGATCCGAAATTGCGGGTGCTTTGGAGCCGGCATACCTTCCTTCTGACGATGGTATTTTTTGCAGTATCTCAACCCGGGGACAGCCCTTTCAAGGATCCGCGCGTCCGACTGGCGACAAGCCTGGCCATTGACAGAAAAGGAATTGCAGATGCCCTGGGTCATGGCGCTCTGACGCCGTGGGGAGGCTTTCTCGCACCTTATCATCTCGGATTCGATCCTGAGCGAAAGCCGCCGGCCTATGATCCGGAAAAAGCAAAGAAACTTTTGGCAGAAGCCGGATATGCCAACGGGTTCGATACGGTGCTTACGAGCGATCCCACTATAAAAGAATTTTTTGAAGCGATGCTGCAGCAGCTCGCTGACGTGGGCATACGGGCCAAAATGGATACGCCGGAGTTCGGGACCTGGGCAGCCTCATTCGTGGGGGGCAAATTTAAAGGCATCGGCTACGGTTCCGGCCCCTGGTGGGTGGGGAGAAATCAGCCATATGTCGCCCTTGAGAGTCATATTATAGGAACCTGGTCTCATAATCTGGCGACACCGGAAGTGAAAAAAACCATGGGCGAGCTTTTGAACGCCACTGACGACGATTCTGTCGCAAAATTAGCCCGCCAGGTTGATGAGATTTTACTGGAGCAGAAGATGAGACTGCCGCTGTGGTCGGCGAATACTCCCTTCGGAGCGGGTCCGCGGATCAAGGAATTTCCGGGGGTTCCGGGCATCAACTATCCGATCGGTTTTGAACGGCTTCAGATCAATGAATAATATTGAAAGGAGATGGTTCGATCAGTTCGGTAAAATATTTGCTCTTGTGGGCACGCGGTGCAGATGCATAATGCAACGGTTGTGTGTAATCCAAAAAACGTTACATTGTATAAACTCTGTAATTACGAATGGATAGCTGACTGGCACCAATATTGCGTTTTCTTACTATCTTTAAAATGTTCGCCGCCATTATACGCAGGTTGCCGACTATTCAAACCTGTGAATTGATGAGTATGGCACGATCGCCCAGCCCGTCTGTGATATCTGAATCATGCTTCAAAATTACCTCTTCTCCTGCCGCATGCAGCACTTCCAACGCTGCATGCGGCCCACTCCTGTTTGATTTTTAGGATGATTTGTGACATAAAAATGGGAGCTCTTGGGCATTCCTTAGACGATTTTATTAACAAGCCTGCCGACACTCAAAACAGACTGTGCAGCTTGTGTTCCTGTGTTCAGAAGTTGCTGTGATGGAATTTGAATAGAGAAAATCATCGGAAAGGAGGAATAATAAAAAGTCTCTGTCATAGTGAATCAGATGATCCGTATGTAGTTATCCAAGGTTTTGGTCAAAAGTGATCACTGTTTGATGTTAAATAACCTTTCGAGACTGCGAAGGAGAAAAGATAATGAAATCAATGCGCAAGACTTATTGGAACATCGTGATAGCAGGTTCTGTTTTTACAATGCTGGCTTTCATCCCCTCCCTGACAGCAGCCATGCCGGCCTTTGATATTAACCGAGTATCGGACATGAGTGGATATGATCCCACGACATTCGAAAATCCCGAAGGTGATGTAGTTAAAATAGGCCTCATCGAGGCATTTTCCGGACCTGGAGCTTTTAATGGTCAAGTCTACTGGCTGATTAACACCTGGCTTGCCTACGATATCAATAAGCGTGGCGGTATTATGGTAGACGGCAAGAAAAAGAAGATCGCCGTTATTAAAGGGGACAGCCAGGCTAAACCCGCAATATGTAAAAAAATAACCGAAAAACTCTGCCTTGAAGACAAGGTCGATGTCCTTGTCGGGACTGCGGGCAGCCATCTTACACTTATAGTTCAACAGGTAGCCGGAAAATATAAGACAGTATTCATGAACCCCTTGTCACTTTCCGACGCCCTGATGGATGCGAATAACTTTAATCGTTATGTCTTCAGAACGACGATTACAACAAAATCGGTCGGCATGGGGATTGCGTATTATTACTCGAAAAGACCCGAAAACAAGTTCTATATTCTTAACCAGGATTATTCTTACGGCCATCTTATCGGAAGTGCTTTCAAGGATGCGCTGCAAAAGTACAAGCCGGGTGCAGAGATAGTGGGAGAAGATTACCATCCCCTCTTTATCAAGGATTTCGCGCCTTACATCACTAAAGTACAGGCCTCCGGCGCGCAGGTTATCTTTACCGGAGACTGGTCACCGGATTCACAGAACCTCCTCATACAGGCGCGGCAGATGAAATGCATGCTGCCCTTTGCAAATATCTACATGGATTCGCCGGCACAGTGGGTTGCAGTGGGTGTGGAAGGTTCGAAGGGATTAGTAAATCTCAGCGATCATCATATGACCATTGATACACCTGAAATGAACAAGTTCATAGATATATGGCATAATGCAGCTTCACAGTGGAAAGCCCCCTACGATACGATTATGTGGGCATGGCCGACCGGTGGTGGTGCAAAAGCTCTCGTTCTCGGCTACTGGATGTGGGATGTGGTCGAGCGGGCCGGAAGCACCGATTCGGAAAAAATTATTACGACTTGGGAAGGGGACACCTACAAATCGCTCAACGGTGTCGTCCATATGCGCGCCTGCGATCACCAGGTAGTCCGTGATGTCTATGTGGCGGAATTTGTATATCCTAACCGCTTCTATGAAAATGCTGCTGCGCCGGGAAAGCCCTGGGTTGTGCCGGCGGAATTCGCGACACCCGATCCACCGGCCGATCTTGAAAGGTGCAAAAAATAAATGAATTGCACAGGATGATATGGAGGTCCAGGAGCAAGAAAGAACAATTCCCCGGCATATATGTGCTGAGGAATTGTTCTTCTTCAAGTGAGGGGGCATAACACTTCGCGGGGTTTCCGGCGGCAGTTTTTTTAAAGCACTTGGATTTTTTTCCGGACTCTCATTATCAAGAGTCTTTCTTATCTTTCCTGTCACATTTCGGTGTTGCACATTGCAGTATATGCTGCATTATGCCTCATGCGGAAGAGCATTTAAAGATTGATAGTTTTTTTCTTCAGCTTCCGATGTATGGTAGACCGGTCAATCCCAAGTCTTGCAGCCGCTTTGGCGATACTGCCCGTTTGTTCATAAGCTCTTTTTATCATCTCCTCTTCCAGTGTGTGTTGAGCTATTTTTAATGGCATTGAATCAAAAGCAAATTTCCAGTGTGATGGCAGGTTATCTTCTTTTTCTTCCTTTCCGCCCGAAGTTTCTTTATTTTGTTCGCGCTGCGAAAAAAGCATATTATTAAAATCCTCTTCACTGATTTCCTCCGGACCGGTTAAAGCCACATATCTTTCAACGAAATTTCTCAGTTCCCTTATGTTGCCGGGCCAATCATGATTATACAGGCGGACCATAAATTTGGATGAGATATGAACATCTTTTTTATATTTCTTGTTAAAGTAATAAATAAAATGGTCCATCAACGGGAAAATGTCGTCTTTTCTTTCCCTTAATGCCGGGACAATGATCGGAAACACGCTTATCCGATAGAACAGATCTCGTCGAAAGTTCCCATTATTCATTAACTCGCCTTGCGTGAGATTCGTGGCGCAAATGATTCTGACGTTTGCCTTAATCTCTTTATTCCCGCCGATGCGAATAAACTTTCTTTCCTGGAGAAATCTCAAAAGCTTGCTTTGCATCTTCATCGGAAGCTCACCTATTTCATCGAGAAACAAGATCCCTTCATGGGCCTCTTCTATCAGACCTTTTTTCCCGCTTCTTTTTGCCCCTGAAAAAGACCCGTGCTCGTAGCCGAATAGTTCCGATTCCAGAAGTTCATCAGGAATGGCAGCACTATTTATAGCCATAAAGGGCATATCTTTTCTATTGCCTGTTTTGTGAATCATTTTGGCGATCATTTCTTTCCCCACACCAGTTTCCCCCCAGATTAAAACGGGCGAATCCACATCTTTGATCTTTGCAGCCTTATTGAGTACATTATGCATTTGTGTACTTGAGTATATGATATCGGTATAATCCGAAAAGAATTTTAATTCTTTCAACTGATTTGAATATTTGTCAATTAATTGCTCCTTTTCCCTTAATTCCGATGCCAGCTCGATAAATTGGGTGATATCTCTGCCGGTGCTTATCAACATCTCCAACTCACCTTCATTATTAAAAAAAGGCACAGATGTCCACGTGATGGATTTCCCATTTTTATAAGAAATATTCCTCGTCATTGTGTTTCTGATTTTAAGTATATCCGAAACGGAAGCTTGTTTGGTCGTCAAGCCAGGGAATTCATGAATTTTTTTGCCGATCATAGTCTGTATGTCAAAGGATGCGCCTGACTGGTTTGCCTTGTTCATCAGCAGGATTGTGCCGCTTTTATCGATAATGACAACGCGATCGTCAATACAATCAAGAAGGGTCTGCATATTATTGGAAAACAACTCTTCTATTATAGACATTTTTTTCCTCTTTGTGCTTTTTGCTTTTCATATAAGATCATGATGCACAATGCAACGGTAATTTGCCCTTGTGCATCGCTTTACGCTATTTAATTCGTCATAATAATTAGTTGAACCGGATGGCATTGTTGTTGCAATACGCTGAACTTCAGAGTGATGGGATTGCCAGGGCAAACTGCGTGCGTATACATTTGGCTGTTGCGAGTTTTTCAAATTTATGAATAATACTATCCAAAGACTTAGATGCAGATAAGGCATCGAGAATCAAAAAAAGGAGGAAGTAAGGAAATGGTGTATAGTGTTCGGAAGGTACTGTCAGCAGGGGTGGTATCGTTGGCGTTGGTTTTTCTATTGTTTGGAACGGCGGTGTGTGCCGATGAAGCAAATACGAAAATAATCACTGTAGCTGGTTTGTATGCATTAAGCGGACCTGCTTCTCCATGGGGTATAAAAGATAATCGAGGGTGTGCCCTTGGATTTGACATAGTGAATGAGAAAGGGGGGTTTGTAGTACAGGGGCAGCGCTATAAATGGAATTATATAACCTACGATCATAGATACATTCCCGCCGAGGCGGTAAAGGCAATTCACAGGGCAATACATACCGACGGCGCGAAGTTTGCGACCATTCAGGGAGGTGCTCAACCGTTGGCGTGTCAAAACATAATGCATCAATATAAAATACTTAATCTGAATCCCTCATCGGCTGCAATTATAAACACGAAATATCCCCTGGCATTTAATTACAACCCGTCGATTGTGACGACATATGCATCAGTATTTCCCATGCTCAAGAAGCGTGACGGTATAAAAACCATAGCATCCATAAACAGAGATGATGAAGGAGGGAAAGTGGCCCTCAAATCTCTTAAAATGATTTCTGAAATCAATGATCTGGAAATCATTGCTGCCGAAGTATATGAGCCGGGTGCAACGAAGGATTTTGCGCCGATACTTACGAAGATACTTGCAAAAAATCCGGATCTCATAGAAACAGGTTATTCCGATCCTACATCGGTCGCTCTTATGACCAAACAAGCTCGAGAACTCGGATATAAGGGTATCATCTGGCTTGTGTGGGGACCGGATGTGAATCAAGTATTAAAAATCGCCGGCACTCATGCAGAAGGTGCATACCTGGGAGTGGGGGGGCCTATCGAGGCAAAAACACCGATCGAAAAAGAAATACGCAGCAAGTTTATCGCAAAACATAGTGGAAAAGAGTGGGATGGTTATTATTATAATCTCTCCTGGATGCCCACAGTACTGACGGAGGCAATTGTAAAGAGCCAAAGCCTTGACGCCATGACGATTGCCGGCACTCTGGCGGAATTGGAATGGGAAGGTCCTCAGGGAGTGCATGGCTGGGGGGGAGAAAAGCTGTACGGAATTAAACGCCAGCTTCTAAGGCCTGTCACATTACTCCAGATTCAGAACGGGAAAGATGTATGGATTGCCAATGCACCTGTGCCACCAGGCGTGATGAATTAAATAATAAAGAAGGAGGAGAAACTAGAATGAAGGGAAAGAGTTTTGCAGTCGTGTTCATTATTGCAGTCATTGCGTCAGCTTTAGCCTTCGGCTCCGCCGTACCTTCGGCAAAAGCTCAAGAAAAACCAATCGTAATCTCCTATGTATGTGATATAAGCCAAGAAGCAGGTTCTGTCCCTGCCAGTTGGATGAAATTGGCAGCACGACAGATAAATGATGCCGGAGGAATTTCCGGACGTCCGCTTGAACTTTCGATTCAGGACTGCAAAGGCCAGACATCTCTTGCAGTAGAAGCATATGTGCGAGCCCTCGTAAACGACAAAGCCAATTTTGTAATAATTTACGGCAGGTCTGAAATAGCTCTGGCGTGTGAGGCTAAGGCGGCTGAAATGTTTGATGAATATCCTCATATATTTATTGCGAGCAACTGCGGATCTAATGAAATTACTGACAGAATCGTCGATGATTATGAAAAATGGAAATTCGTTTTCAGGGACAATTGTGCGCAGCTGGGCAGGATAAAAATATATCATCAGCCGATCGAGTTTTTTCGCAAGCATTTAGGATTGAAAAAGATCGCATTGCTCAGAGAGGACCTTTTGTGGACTCAGAGTTTCTTCAAAGGCGTACCGGCGACTGAGAAACGCGGCGGTATCTTAGGTTTGCCGGATTATGCGAGAAGCCTCGGGATGGAAGTTGTCTACGAAAAGGCGGTAAAATATAAGGCAGGAATGTATTCACCCATTCTCGAAGCGGTAGCTGCTTCGGGTGCGGAGTGCTGTCTGTTTGTAGCCGGACCGGGAACGGGTATGGATGATTTTGTCAAGCAGTGGGTCGATTCAAGCGCGCGTGATATGCATATGTCTATCACTTCAGGTCCGGGTGCCAATTTCTGGCAGATTACCGGCGGAAAGGCATTGGGGGTAATGTTTTCGGGAGCCGGTCAGGTTCCGCTGTTGAGAGGAAAAGATACCCCGGAAATCCCCGATGTGCTTGATATGGCCAAGAAACACAATCTGACGATGGCAAGTTCCGTAGTTCTAAGTGCCTATCCCAACATGTTCTTTATAAAAAAAGTAGTAGAAAAAGCAGGCGGTGTAAAAGATATTGACGCTTTAATCAAAGCAATGGAAACGACGGAAATAATGGGTCCGCTAGGTCTTCTAAGATATGAAATGACAAAGATACCTCCGTTTTTTCATCAAGCGGTATTTCTGGATCCGAAAAACCCTTCGGAATATGCAGTCAACGGTCTCCAAGGCGACTTCGGGCAGTTTCAGGAAGATGGGAACATCGTTCTTCTTGCCAAACCGTATCCTGGAGTTGACGGCAGCCCAAATTACTATAAATCGCCTGCTGAATTGCGGAAGATGAAAAAGTAAGGAGCTGATTCGCCAAAAAATCAGTAATTGTGGTGTGATAATGATTATAGAATAATCCTGAACTCCCTTTCGAAGATCGTTAAGATCTTCGAAAGGGAATGTGTGTGCAAGGGATAAGCAATCAAATGTCGCATATTGCATCTCTAAGTTGCACATTGCCTCATGAAGATTGCAGTAATTGGTAATGTATGAGACGTGTTTAAAGGTTCAAATACCTTTTTCACCCTCCAATTTCGTATAGACAGGGTAACATGTGGTGCATAATGCAACAGTTATGCGTCCCTGAATACCGCGATGTCTTAAAATTATAAGTAATCATTAATAGATAAATGAATGGCATCAGTATTGCTACTATTTCTCAAATTTGGCAAAATTCTATCATTGATGGTTTTGTAGATTTTGCTTTTTTGCCGGATGCAGACACACGATTGAATGTCGTGATACGATCTTGCCAAAATACCTCTGTTTTTTTTTCTGATTTGAAAAATTGAGCGCCAGTGTTTTTCTGGAAGAAAGAAGACCAGATGACGAAAAAGAGATCAAGTTGCGCAGATCGTTCAAGGGGCAGGATGCAGGATATTTTGAAATCAAGTTACTCGTAGAAAAACGGGTTATTTTAGAAAAGGAGGAGTAGGTAGTGAAAAAAGTAAGAACGTTGTTGGTGGTATGCATTGTGGTATCGTTATCGTTATTTATCCAGGGCAATGCGGCGTACGCGGATCAGTCGACGAAGGAAATAACCTTTGCAGGATTATCGGCTTTAAGCGGGGGCGCATCTCCCTGGGGAATACCGATTCAGAGGGCTCTTGTGATCGGGTTCGATAAGGTGAATGAGGAAGGAGGTTTTAATGTAAATGGACAGAAGTATAAATGGAAGCTCGTAACGTATGATCACAAGTATATTCCTGCTGAAGCGGTAAAGGCTTTGCACAGGGCAATTTATTCGGACGGGGCGACGTTTGCATCGGTTCAGGGTGGTGCTCAGCCGTTGGCATGCCTGCCGTCCCTGCAAAAAAACAATATTTTATCACTGAATCCTTCATCGGCAGTCGTCATAAAAAAGGAATATCCTCTTTCATTCAATTATAATCCTTCGATTGTGACGGCATATGCGTCATTGCTGCCTTTTTTTATGAAGAGCGAAGGCGTAAAAACGATTGCCTCTATAAACAGAGATGATGATGGAGGCAGAGCGGCGAGCACTGCAATGGAAATGATTGCCGGTATCAACGGGATCAAAATTATTGCGAGTGAATACGTTGAATCAGAGACGAAGGATTTTACCTCCGTGCTCACAAAAGTTGTTGCCGCGAAACCGGATCTTATAGAAACAGGGTATTCCTCTCCTACCGCCTGTGTCCTCATTGCGAAGCAGGCACGGGAACTCGGGTACAAAGGGGTTTTATGGCTTACCTGGGGGCCCGATGTGGATCAGGTGATAAAGATGGCAGGTCCCGCCGCTGAAAAGGCCTATTTAGGGCTGGGAGGGCCGCTGGAGCCTCAGTCTCCCATTGAAAAAGATTTATACAAGAGGTTCATACAAAGATATCCAGCTTCTGAATGGGCCGGTAATTCGTCAAGTTTTTATAATCCTGCATGGCTGCCGACAGTGCTGACGGCAGCAATCGAGAAGTGCCAGAGTCTGGACTCTATGACCGTAGCTGATACCCTTGAAGACATGTCATGGGAGGGGCCGCAGGGAAGGCATGCCTTTGGCGGTATGAAGCTGTACGGAATAAAGCGGCAACTGCTCAGACCTATTACGCTTGTACAAATTCAGAATAAAAAAGCTGTCTGGATTACGGACGAGCCTGTTCCTCCAGGCGTGCTGGATTAATCAATTTTTCCGGAAACGATCTCTCCGATTTTCGTCAGTCGGAGAGATCGTATCTTATATTATCCAGGATTCAGATGATATGAATGGGAAAAGCGATTTTCATTAAAAAAAATCTAAATGCAGTGGAGCAGTTTCCTAATCGTCAAAAAAGGTTTTTCGGATGGGGAAATCTTTGAGTGTCATCTTTTATGTTTGTACCATGATTCGGCATCCTCAATATTATTTAATTGCACATGTGGAGCGAGAAGCCTATAAATGTGTAATAAATAATTTCAGGAAGGGAAAAAGGCAAGGGGGAGTTTAAATGCAGAATTTACTCGATCAATTTATAACAATAAAACCTGCGGAAAGAACAATAAGGTTAAGAAATGTATATGTAGACAATTCGATGCGCTCCGATCCGGTATATACCATTTATTCGGACCGGGCTATTGCGCGCGTCATGAAAGAGACAGAGGGCGAACCGATGGTTATAAGAAGAGCCAAAGCGTTCGCAGCGGTGGTTGAAGAAATGCCGACCGAGATTTTCCCGGACGAACCCTTCGTCGGATGGTGGGCGGGAAGTCCCACGGCCATTCCTGTGTGTGCGGAACAGCTTGGCGCGCGGCTGGAGGTGGAGTTAGATTGTTACAAGTACATGGACGACGAGGATCGAAAAATTCTCCGCGAAGAAATCATTCCATACTGGAAAGGCGACGGCAATTGGAAACGAAATTTTCTTCCCCAGTATTATGAAATGCTTCCTCCTGAAACACGCCGTATCATGTATGGCGATCCTGATCCAGGTCTCGTGAAACTGCCTATAGTGACAAGATCGAAACCTGCGGGTCTTCCGCGTGTCTCTGTAAAGGAAATTCCCGGGAAAACCGATGGGCTGGGAGTGGGGATAATGGTCGATTACACGGAACACCGCTATCATATTGGGCACAGCTGCGCAGGTTATGAAAAAGTAATCAGGAAAGGTTTTCTGGGTATCAAAAAAGATGCGGAAGAACGGCTGAAAAGGCTCGATTATTCAAACAAGGAAGATATTCAGAAGTGGTATTTTTTAAAAGGGGTCGTAATCGCAATGGATGCTGCGGCCCGCATCGGAAAGCGGTTTGCAGCAAGCGCCTCGAAAGCGGCACGCAAAGAGAAAGACCCTGCCAGGAAAGCGGAGCTGAAAAAAATCGCAAAAATTTGTGAACGAGTGCCTGCCCATCCGGCTGAAACGTTCCATGAAGCGCTTCAGTCTGCCTGGTTTACCCATATTATGAAATGGTGGGAAGTGCCGCTGTCTGCGGCATATTCGCCCGGAAAAGTTGATCAGTATCTTTATCCCTGTTTCGAAAAAGATATCAGGGAGGGAAGAATTACCCGCGAAGAGGCTCAGGAGCTTATCGACTGCTGGCTCATGAGATTTACGCAGGGAGTTGCGCCTTTCATACCGCAGTCGGGCGCCGCCGCGCACATGGATGTGGGGGGGCTCAAAACCGACGGGAACGACGCTACAAATGAGCTTTCATACATGTTCCTGGAAGGGATGATGCACACCAGGATGGTGGAACCCAATATGGGGGTTCTGGTCCACAGCAAGACTCCTGACGATTTTTTGATGAAGGCGTGCCAGTTGTGCGCGCTGGGTACCGGGCATCCGATGTTCCTCAACAATGATGTGTTTGTGGAGAATTTTCTGGCCAGGGGAACGCTTGGAGGTCCGCCTGTTCCTCTGGAACTTGCACGAATCAGCGGTGCAATTGGATGCAATGAACCTCACGTTACCAATTACGATGGAGATTACAACGTCGGGTCATCCTTCCTGCATCTTCCTGTAATGCTTGAACTGGCGCTTTACGATGGCTGGAGCAGAGAGCACCAGGAATTTATGGGAGTAAGAACGGGCGATCCCCGCAAATTTACGACTTTTAAGCAACTGCAAGAGGCTCTTTTAAAACAGGTGGCGTTTTTCGCACATCATTGCGAAATAACCACTATTAATTCAGAAATAGTTCTTGCCGAGCGATATCCGACCGTCTATCAGTCCGCCCTTATCGAAGATTGTATTGAAAACGGCGTTTCCCGCGAGGCAGGAGGCGCCCGCTTTAACTTTGGTCCTTTCATTGCGACGGCAGGCGCAGTTGATGTGGGCGATTCGCTTGCCGCAATCAAAAAGCTTGTCTTTGAAGAAAAAAAGATATCCATGGCGGAGCTTCTCGAGGCGCTCGAAAATGATTTTGAAGGATATGAAGATGTGCGAAGACAGCTTCTAGATGTCCCAAAATTCGGCAATGACGATGATTATGTAGACGAGCTGGTCGCATGGGTTATGTCCGAATTCAGCAAAGAGGTCGTCAAGCACAAAAACAGCCGCGGAGGGTACCATATGCCGTATCAGAATCCCCTTGCATGGTTTGTAAGCGCGGGAAAGCGCGTTGGAGCGCTTCCATCGGGAAGAAAAGCGGGCCAGCCTTTATCGGACAGCATATCGCCTACGTTGGGGATGGATACCCACGGGCCGACCGCTATTTTTAAATCCGTCGGTAAAATCGATCATGTCTCGGTATTTTTCGGACAGACGCTGAATATGCGCTTAAGCAATGAAGTATTCGGGAACGATCACGGAATATACAGACTCGCTTCTTTGATTCGATCATTTGTCGATCTTAAGATTCATCATTGCCAGTTTAATATGGTGTCTTCTGAAGTGTTGCAGGAGGCTCAGAGAAATCCTCAGGACTATAAAGATCTCACGGTTAGGGTTGCAGGATATGTGGCATATTTCACAAGACTTGGAAAATCGGTTCAGAATGCCATTATAGCCCGCACTGTGAACGGAGAGTAACGCATTACAACATAATGACGGCATGTGTAAGGAGGATCTACTCAAGAGTAATATATACAATTACACCCACCGGCAGACGGCATCTAATGTGAAAGAGTGAAGTATGATAACTGAAGCTGCAGCTATCATTGGAAGGGATGGCCCTGGTAACGGAAATTCAATTGGATGCGCACCATGACATTTTTAAAGGAGGATACAATGAAAAAGTTTAACCCTTCGTGTGCAATGTATTTTTTACTGCCGGTTTTGGTTTTCCTGTGCACATTGAATACCGCACGTGCGGAACAAACAACGAAAGAAGTAACGTTCGCGGGCCTAAGTGCACTGAGTGGCGGCGCTTCACCCTGGGGCGTCCCGATTCAAAGAGCTCTTATTCTCGGATTTGACAAATTAAATGAAGAAGGAGGATTCAATGTAAAAGGGCAGCACTATAAATGGAAGCTTGTTACGTATGACCACAAATATGTGCCGGCCGAAGCAGTAAAAGCCATTCACAGAGCTATTTACAATGACGGCGCAAAATTTGCTTTGATCCAGGGCGGACCGCAGCCGATGGCATGCATGCCGGTTCTACATGAAAACAAAGTGCTTTCATTGAATCCAGCAGCTGCTTCGATAATAAAAAAAGAATATCCTCTTTCATTCAATTACAACCCGTCCATTCTTACAGCTTATGCCGCGATTCTGCCGTATCTTAAAAAGCGTGAAGGAATTAAAACAATGGCATCTATATACCATGATACTCCTGGATCGAAAGCAGCCCATGAAGAGCTGAAGATGGTTGCCGGCATTAACAATTTGAATGTTGTCGCAAGCAGTTGCGTGGAGCCGGTCGCGAAAGAATTCAGTCCGGTTTTGACTAAAATAATTGCGGCAAAACCGGATATGATCGAAACGTGCTACCTTGATCCGACACAATGTGCGCTCGTGACAAAACAGGCAAGGGAGCTTGGATACAAGGGGGTTATTTGGCTCACCTGGGGACCTGATGTCGATCAGGTCTTGAAAATTGTCGGAAGTGCCGCTGAGGGAACGTATATGGGACTTGGGGGGCCTCTGGAGCCGAGAACAGCTATAGAAAAAGGTCTTTATAAACGTTTCGTAGAAAAGTATCCGGCAAAAGACTGGGCTGGTAATTCTTCAAGCCTCTATAATCCATATTGGCTACCGATGGTACTTACGGAAGCGATTGAAAAATGTCAAAGCTTTGATGCCGCTACAGTTGCCGCAACTCTTGAAGACATGTCATGGGAAGGTCCGCAGGGGAAGCATGCTTTCGGCGGTAAAAAGCTATACGGCCTGAAACGCCAGCTTCTAAGGCCTGTTACTTTAGTGCAGATTCAAGGTGGAAAAGCGGTATGGATCGCTGATGAACCTGTGCCGCCGGGAATTCTGGACTGATGCAATCAATACTGATGCAATACATTATGTCACATCTTTTCTGCGTGACGAGTGTTGTATAAGGGACGGTGATTTTAAAGGATTAACATTGCGGATCACCTTGCATTCAGAGCAAAATTATTTTACTATGAAAGCAATTTTTAAAATCATGCGTTACAATGATTCGCTGCAGCTTCAGGTCTTTTTGAGATAGCAGGGAGAAAAGGAGCTAATTCGGAATCTTACCCGATACAAGGCAACAATTCCCAAAAGTTACTTGAAATTAGCTTCTATAAATAAAATTTAAAAAAAGTTGGGGATAAAAGGAGGAGTTATGAATGGTGTTCATGAAACATACGGTCAGCAACCGGAAGCCGTGCCGAAAATGCCGGGATCTTATCCGGGGGAATGGCGTGCAGACCGGTTGAGAGAGGGTCATCTGAAACTGGGATACAATTCGGCTTCAATTAATCGTGTGCGAATAGAGACACGGGTGATGAAGGAAACCGAAGGTGAACCCATGGTGATGCGCCGTGCGAAAGTATTTGCCGCGCTGGCAAGGGAAACGCCGACAGTGATTTTGCCCTATGAGCTGATTGTAGGACACTCGGGCATACGTCCTCTTTGCCTCGATATCATTCCTGATGATATCCCTATCCTCATGGCAGGCAAACGTTTGGCGCCGGTGCGGGACACGCTCGAGTATTCGCTGAAGGATTTTGACCCGGCCGATCAAAAGGAATTGATAGAAGAAATCATGCCGTATTGGAGAGGTGACGGCGATTGGGCAAGAACGCAGCTCGGAAGTAATATGAAAGCTCTTCCGGACTATTTGCGCAAACTTCTCCTCGTTGATGACAGTGTGATGCCTCCCAAGCGTTCAATGATTTATGCCTGTTTTTTGAAAGGCACTCATTACGGCCATAATTCCGCTTCCTACGAAAAGGTGCTGGACAAGGGGTTTCTTGGCATACGTAAAGAAGCGGAAGAGAAACTGGCCTCACTGTCTGCAGAGCAAAATAAAGAAAGAGAATTTCTTGAAAGCGTCATTCTGTCGCTCGATGCCGCAATGAAAGTGGGGAGCAGATATGCGGCTGAGGCACGAAGACAGGCAGAATCGGAGGAGGATGAAGAGAGATCGGCCGAGCTCGTTAAAATTGCAGATGTGTGTGAGCGTGTTCCCACGCTGCCCGCAAGAAATCTGCATGAAGCCCTGCAGTCTATCTATTTGGCACAGGTTCTCCTCAACTGGGAATCGCCAAGGATCATGTCACAGAGCCCGGGAAGAATAGACCAGTATCTTTATAAATATTACAGAAGTGACATAGATTCGGGCAGGCTTTCGCAGGAGGAGGCTCAGGAACTTTTTGACTGCTATTTTGTCAAACTGAATCATGTCAACAGCGGGAGTCATATTTCGGTAGGAGGCTACCGTCCGGATGGTCGTGACGGAACAACCGAAATATCCTATATGCTGATCGAAAGCATGAAACGCACACGGCTGGTTGAACCGTTTTTCAGTATACTGGTGCATCCTCGAACACCTGAAGGCCTTCTTCTGAAAGCGGCAGAACTTTCATCTCTGGGGTCGGGGCATCCAGTGTATCTGAATGCAGACGTCCTGACGACAATGATGCTGGCGAGGGGAACGATAGGCGGCCCGTGCATTACGCTGCAGCAGGCTCGCAAGGCGACGCCCGTCGGCTGTTATGAACCTGTTGTAACGGGACAGGATTCAGGCTATATGCCCAATGGTTTTTTCAATCTTGCAGCAATTCTGGAGCTCGTGCTTACTAACGGATATAGCCGATTTTATAAAAAGAAAATCGGTCTGGAAACTGGTGATCCCTGTACCTTTGCCACATTTGAAGAGTTCAGGGAAGCATATCTGAAGCAGCTTGCCTATATGGCGAAAAACTTTTCCGATGCCGGCAACATTTTCGAACGCGTATTTGCCGAGGTACTCCCGACTCCCTTCGAGTCGAGTCTGATAGACGGCTGCATAGAAAAAGCCAAAACACGTGAAGACGGAGGAGCATTATTTAATTTTAAACTCTTTGTCGGCGCAGGTTCCACCGATGCGGGAGATTCCCTGACCGCAATTCGCAAGCTTGTGTATGAAGATAAGATTATTTCAATGAAGGAATTGTGCGAGGCTCTTGAAAACAATTTCGAAGGAAGTGAGAGGCTGCAGAAGCTTCTTCAAGATGCCCCTAAATTCGGAAATAACGATGATTATGCGGATGAACAGGTGGCGTGGGTCAGCCATGTATGCGCCAGAGAAGTGGCAAAGCAGCCGAATACAAGAGGCGGATTTTCTCTTCTCCAGGGTGGACCGCTTCAATATTACGTTTTCGGAGGCTGGGTAGTAGGCGCGCTTCCGTCGGGACGATCGGCATGGCAGCCGCTTTCAGATGCATGGTCGCCTTCCGCCGGATGTGATAAAAACGGACCTACCGCGGTTCTGGGAAGTATGGGAAAAATCGACAATGCCGAGCTTTCGGCCGGCGTCACGTTAAATATACGCTTTGATCCAGGCTTCTTCAAGCAGAGAGAGGGTATGAGACGTTTCACTCAATTTATCAGAGCCTTTAACGATGAAGGTATTTTCCATGTCCAGTTCAATATGGTAAACGGAAATACTTTGAGGGAAGCTCAGAAGAATCCGGAAAATTATCGAGATCTTGTCGTAAAAGTTGCGGGCTACAGCGCCTATTATACCCGGCTGCCCAAACCGCTCCAGGACGGAATCATTGCACGGACTGAACACAGACTGTAACTTCGCTTTTTGAGCTCAAAGTTAAGTCCCCCGGCAGCGATGGGGGACTTAACTTTTCAAACACATTTTCACTTCCGTAATGCGCCTTTAGTAGTACCTTGTAATTCCCCTGCATATACTCTTCCGACTGTATTGTTTCTCAATACACGCTTTCATTATCATTTAAAAAAACGTCTGAGGTGGGCAATGGCTGGATATATATGTATGTCTGTTATTGCTGTGACTGCACTGATTATTTCAGCGGCAAGCGGAAATGTTTTCGCTACAGAAAAAAGTGGCCGTCATTCTAAGGAGAAGGGCGCCTACAGCTCATACTGCGCCCGCTGCCACGACATGGATGCCGAGGGCGACGGCCCGCATCATTCCGATCTTCGCCCGCCGCCTGCGAATCTGACCCTCGCCCGGAATTCGAAAACGGCAATGCATCACATTATAAAGAACGGAATCCCGGGAACGGGAATGCCTGCACAGGATATCTCCGAAAAAGAGAGGGAACACATACTTGCCCACATCCAGTCTCAGCCCTATTCAACGGTTTTCGAATGGAGCAGGCCCTGGGAGAGAGAGGAAAAAAATGTGTCACCCAGGATAGGGGAACGGATGTATCTTACCGCCTGCCACGGCTGCCACGGTCACGGGCGGGAGCATGGTCCCTGGGCCCGCCAGGTGTCGTTTGTCCCCAAGCCGGCATTGTTTGCCGAACGCAATGCCGAGAAAGGCCGGCTCTTTCATGTAATCAAGCACGGGCGCCCCGGTACGTTCATGGCGCCCCTGAAAGACGATCTTCCCGAAGCCGCCATGTGGGCCCTGGCCCTCTATGTATATGATCTTTTCGATCCGAAGGGAAAGCCCGCCGAACTCGCGCAGGAGGCAAAAAAGGAACAAAAGCGGAATCCCTTAGCCACAGAGGAAGGGGAAATGCCGGAGGAAGCCGTAAATGCCGGCCACGAATTTTATAATCTTTATTGCGCCGCCTGCCACAGCGCCCAGGCCAAGGGAAGCTTTCTGGAGCCGAATCTGATCGACAGGCAATGGGAATACGGCCTCGGCAGAGATCACGACCTCTTCACAGTGATCAGCCACGGCCTGCCGGGCAATCTCATGCCGGCCCATGAGGCGCTTTCGGAAACGGAACGGTGGCAAGTGGTGGCCTACCTGCGGCATCGCGGCGGCAAGCCGGACCCGTACACCGAAGTCATACACGGCCATTGAGGAGGTAGTCTCATGCGTATCATTTTTTTGCTGCCGCTTTTATTTGCAATTTTTCTTTCCGTCGGCCCCGCTGCGGCTGAGGCGCCGCCGCTGCCGTCAGATCTGGAAGCGAGGCAGATTGCGGCGGGATCGGCGCAGGATGACGGTTCGAACTGGCTGCTCTATGGGGGGAGCTATAAGGCATGGCGTTACAGTCTTCTCGACGAGATAAATAAAAATAATGTGAAAGATCTCGAATTGGTCTGGACACTGGCCACCGGGATGCACGATGCCTTCGAGGCCTCTCCGATAGTGGTCGACGGCGTAATGTATTTCTCGACCTCATGGAATCATGTCTATGCGGTGGAAGCGGCGACGGGCACAGTACTCTGGCATTACGCTTATGAACTGCCGGCCAGTCTTCCGCTGTGCTGCGGCGCCGTGAACAGGGGTGTTGCCGTCGGCCGGGGCAAGGTATATATGGCCGCGCTGGATGCGACGCTTCTGGCGCTCGATGCCCGGACGGGAGATCTTGTGTGGAAGGAGGCCATGGCTTTACCCAAAGACGGCTACAGCGCTACCATCGCCCCGCAGATCATCGGCAACAAGATCGTTCTGGGCAATTCCGGCGGAGATTTCGGCACGAGGGGGTTTGTCGATGCCTATGATGCGGACACGGGGGTCCGGCTTTGGCGCTTCTGGACCGTGCCGGCCCCGGGAGAGCCGGGCAGCGAAACCTGGAGCGGCGATTCCTGGAAGACCGGGGGAGGGCCCGCCTGGATGACGCCGACCTACGAGCCGGAAACACACACGATTTATGTGGGCACCGGAAATCCCGGACCGGACATTACCGGAGAGTCCCGCCAAGGAGACAATCTGTACACTGAATGCATTGTGGCGCTGGACGCGGAAACGGGCGCGCGCAAGTGGCATTATCAAACCGTACCCCATGATGTATGGGACCTTGACAATGTGACGGAGCCGCTTATCGCCGATCTGACGATCGACGGGAAGGCGCGCAAGGTGGTCCTCTTCGCCTCTAAAAACGGCTACTTCTATGTACTCGACCGCACCGACGGTGCGTTTATCTATGCCGTTCAGTTCGTGCACAAGCTCGACTGGGGAAGGGTGAATGCAGACGGCACGGTTACCCTCGACAAATCCAAATTTCCCGTGAAGGACAAATGGACGACCGTGTATCCCGGGGCGGCCGGCGGAAAGGAATGGTGCCCCGTGGCCTACGATCCGCAAAGGAAGCGTGTCTTCATACCGGTTATTGAAAACGGCCATCGCCACAAGGTCATCGAGCAGGAATTCCGGCCGGGGCTTCTTTACTGGGGAGGCGTGTCCGAGCCGGTTCCCAACGAAGCCTACGGGCATATCATGGCGATCGATGTCGAGACCGGAAATATCGCCTGGGATACCGAAACGGAATTCCCGGTGGTCGCGGGCGTGACCTGTACGGCCGGGGGATTGGTCATTACGGGGACCCCGGATCAGAAGATGCTGTTTCTCGATGCCGATACGGGGAATGTGCTGAGGACCTTTACCGCGGCATCGGGGTGGCACAGCGCACCGGTTACGTTTAAAGTCAACGGCCGCCAGTACATTGCCTTTGCGAACGGCTGGGGCGGATGGGTGGCGGGATTCGATCTTATGGGGACGCCGGAGCTGGAAGATCTGCCCCGCGATAATGTCATGTATGTCTTTGCACGTAAGGACAATAAAGCGAAGGAGAAAAAATAACAGGAGGGGGCGTGAACAGGATTCTCCCATGGATAGCCTTTTTTCTTTATCTCCTCGTCATCGGCTACGGCCTTTATCATACGGCAATGCAGGCCGTGAAGGTCGCCCCTCGGTCAGACCAGGCGCATCAGAACAGATTGCACCTCCAGATGAAGAATCTGACCAGGATAACCGGTGATGAAGCTGCCGTCTATGCGGCGGTGCAGCGGGCGGTCGATCCTGAAAAGGCGCCGGACCCGTGGCCCGGCGAATGGCGCCGGGTCCTTGCGCGGGAACTTAGGAAAGCGGGAACCGGTCCCGCCGCGGGGCATGTGGTGGTTTTGCCCTCCGAAGGCGAGGATGCGGAAGTCTGGGCGCTTCCCGGGGCCTATTGGGCGATCTATTCCGGGGCACTGACCCTTCTGTCCGGACCGGACGGGCTGTCGGATGGAGACCTCGAGTCTCTGAAAAATATGAATTTGCCTGTCTATGTCCTGGCGCCTTCCCGGTATATTTCCGATTCCGCCCTCGATGAGATCCGCCGGGCGGCCCCCGAGGTTCGGCGCATTGCCGGCGGCGATCCTAAGGATCATGCAGTACTGCTCGCGGAATACAGAGACCCGGGAACCGGTTTCGGCTGGGGACGCACGTACGGCCAGCGGGACGGGTACTTTCATTATGCGATCACCACGCCGGCGGAGGCGAAAACGGGCTTCGCCGGGCTTCCGCTTGCCCGGTCCAATGCTGCAACCCTGCTCTTCGCTTCGGATTCGGGAGGCGTTCCCGCGGCTACGGACCGCTATCTATGGCAGCAGCGGGCGGACTTCTTCGTCACCCCGGCTGAAGGTCCCTTCCGCCATATTTTTCTCCTCGGCGACCGTACGTCCTATAAAGGGCAGGCCAGGATGGACCTGGCGCTCGAAAAAGGGCCCTATGCCTCGATGGGCCACATCGCAATGGGGCCGATGGAGGGCCTCGCCATCGCCTATATCGCCCTCGGTATTGCGAGCATGCTCTTCATTCTCATCCATGCGTGGCGGTGCCTGCCGGGGGTAATGCCCGTAATGAAACTCGGCTGGGCCGGTACATCGCTCCTCGTGCCGGTACTGGGGCCAATTCTCTATTTGGCGTCCTTCCGGCGTGCGATATTTCACAAGAACGAAAGGCGCTTCTTCTTCCGCCCTCCCGTATTGCGGGCAGCGGCGGCCACGGCCATGAGCTTCGGGTTCGGGGCGCCCCTCATGATAACCATCGGATGGCTTTTCGTATATTTCGGCCTGCCTCTCTTTTACGGCCCCTGGGCCGAATGGGGACCGCTCTTTCTTCTGGGCGCCGGAATGATGCTGATGATGATCGGCATGTATCTGGGCGCCGTGCTCATCGCCTGGATTCTGGTACAGCGGCCCATGCGCCTCATGATGCCGGGTATGCGCACCCTGTGGGGATCGAAAGGCCTGACCGCCCTGGCCGTGACGGCGCTGAGCATGCTGACGGTGAGCCTTGGCATGATGACCATGTCCTGGTGGATGCTCATGGAAAAGATTCCCATGATGCCGAAGGAAGACGAAATCTTGTGGTTCGGCGCGGTGTGGCTCGCGTCTACAATCGGCTATCTGGTCTCCTGGCCGCTCAATACCCCATTGGTGAGGGCGGGTCTTAAGGAGGGAAGCGCATGATACCAAGGCTGATTGCCATAGCGGCCTGCCTGCTTATCTTCTATGGCTGCGGCTCGGCGGACGGCGATCCGGTGACCGTTACGGCAGGGGAGACATCGGTCCTCTTCACCGCCCATACATTCCGCCTACCGGCCGATACGCCGGAAGTGCAGGCGGTAGCCGTTTCTCAGGCGGTATATTCCGCCATTCACGAGGATACGTCGCCCAATGCGGTAATAATCTGTCCGCAGGATGCGGCCCTGGCATTCACCGCCATGAACCGCATCACCCACATGCCTGTCAATGCGCCGCTTTTTTATCTCGATTCGAAAGGAGAAGTCGGCAGTACAACCATGGATGAGATCCGCCGGATCAAACCGGCAGGGGTGACCGAGGACGGTCAGGTTCAGGCATATCTGGTGGGCGAGGTTTCCCCCACCGTCGCGGACACCCTTCGAGAACGGCTTAATCTGGATATTCGGGAATTCCGGGAGAGCGATCCGGTCAAGCTGGCCCTGCTGCTCGATCGATGGCAGGCTGCTTTGAAGTCCGACCATCCCGACGAAGTGGTGATTTCGGCCTTGGATCACCCCGACGGTATCACGCACGGCATGGGCGAAATGGGATGGAACGCCCATATGGGACGCGGGTTCGCCTGGGTCCTGACCGATTCGGTCCCCGACGAGACCCGGCGCATTTTGGAGATGCGCTACGGCGAGGACGGCGCCTACATGTATCTGACCGGCGGTCCCGATGTCATTTCGGACAAAGTGGCAGTCGAGCTTTCCCGATGGGGCCAGGTGCGCAGGGTTTTCGGCGACGATGTGTACCACTCCAGCGCCGTGAACGCGGGCTACAAAGATTTCGGCCGCAACTTCGGCTGGTGGTGGGGATGGGAATCCAGGAACTTTGACTGGGGCATCAGCCAGGCGGGGCATAATTTCATCATCGGCAATCCCGATAACCTGCTCGGCCTTATACCGGCCGTTCTTCTCGGCCATATGGGCAAACACGGGCCGGTGCTTCTGGTGAAAAAAGATGAAGTTCCGAAATCCGTTGCCGATTACCTGCGCATGGTAAAACCTTTTGCCGCCGGTCCCACCGCGACGATTCTCAACCACGGGATAATTATCGGGGATGTGGAATCGGTGAGCTGGAAGACGCAAGTCGAAATCGATCGCCTGCTGCGGCCCAGGGGAATGCGCGATAAAAGTGGCGAGCCGCTGCCGCAGGCGCCGATCGAGAAATGGCCGAAACCGGAAACGACCGGTTATGAAGTGGCGGTGAATTAATATTATTTTCAACACAGCCGAAGGAGATGCATTCCGATGCAGTCACATGAACATGATTACGTTTCCTGCCTTTATTGTGCCGAAGGGAAATTTCCGCTCGAGGACATCATCGACGGCCGCAGGATTTATGATTCTTCCTTGGTATGGTGGACGATTGCGGGCGCCTTAGTAGGCGCACTGATTGCAGGAGCCGCCGGATACGTGACGGCTCAATGGACCGGAATTCCCTATCTCGGGCAATTCTACAGTGCCGGCAATCTGGTGGCGGTTTTCACGGCCGCAAGTTTCGGCCTCGCCCTGGGCGGTCTCACCGGCGCCGCCGCCGCTGTTTTCATTCATCTCGGAAAATAGCGTAATTGAGCGAAATTGGGGACGGGTTCACATTTTTCAATCTGCAAAATAAAATATGAGATAATTTGATAATGTGAACCCGTCCCCAATTACTTGTTGACATGCTCACTTTGGTTGTTTATATTTTTTTGAAACAATAGATATCGTCTCGATTGATATCGTAATAAAGAGAGTTATGCTCAGGCAACGCCATCCAGACTCTTACGGATGGTGTTTTTTTTTGTGAGAATATGGTGACCGGATAATCAGGAATTTTTATCGTTTGGTATCGGGTTTTAAAAAGGCTCAAGACAGGCTGATGCCAACTCATAATCACACTTAACCGGAGGAATATATTGAATCTCGATAATCTGGCGGGACGCTTGCATGATATACAGATCACTCCTTTTAAATTGAAATCATCGTTTCCGGAGTTTGCCGCCGGTTATGCCGGGCTTCCCGGAACGATTATTCTGATGAGCGGAACAGAACGTGACTGCGCCCATTACCACATCCTTGGCGCGCTGCCCTGGCTGACGCTGAAAACGGCGGGAGGCGAGAACCGGCTTACAGTTTCAGATAAAATTCATCGCATCATCGGTAGTCCCTTTGACGTCCTGAAGCTTCTGCTGGATCGATTTCGTCTGCCTGCCGGTGCGGTACCGCCGGGTTTTCCGATAGCAACAGGATTGATGGGCTATCTGTCATATGATTTGAAAAATGCCCTGGAACAACTGCCTGATACTGTCATGAATGATCTGTATCTTCCTGATCTGTATCTGGTAGTGCCCTCGGTAATAATCATTCACGACACGTACACTCGGCAAAGCTGGCAATGCATACCATTGTGCGATGGTATCGAAGGAATGTCCAGCGTTTCAGAAGTAAAGGAAAGATTTGAGTCCGAGTCCCGTCCTGCTGCTCCGAATCCTTCAATTAGGGGTCATATTTCAGGTTACCGTTCAGGCTTATCGCGTGAGATGTATGTGGCGGCCGTTGAGACGATTCAAAAATATATTCACTGCGGTCATGTATACCAGGTCAATCTGTCACAGCGGTTTGAGACCGAATACACAGGAGATCCTTTTCAGCTGTTTCAGGTCCTGTTTACTATGAATCCGGCTCCATTTTTCGCCTACATTCACGCTGGAGATCATCATATACTATCCACGTCGCCGGAGCGCTTCATTCATATGACGGGCCGCAAAGTCGAAGCCCGTCCCATCAAAGGAACACAGCCTCGGGGAAAAAATTTCGAGGATGATAAGGCGTATCGGCAGTTGCTGCTTGAGAGTCCGAAAGAGGATGCCGAACTTACCATGATCGTGGATTTGTTGAGAAATGATCTCGGAAAGGTTTGCTGCTCCGGTACAGTAAAGGTTGCGGAACATAAACGATTGGAGACGTATAAGAACGTATTCCATCTGGTTTCAACTGTAGAAGGTTTCCTGCACTCTGGAAAAGACGCAGTTGATCTGATTTGCGCTGCATTCCCGTGCGGATCGATCACCGGTTGTCCAAAAATACGCGCCATGGAAATAATTGATGAACTGGAGCCCTGCCGGCGCCACGTGTATACAGGATCGATCGGATACATAAGTTTTCATGATACCATGGACCTTTCCGTCGCAATCCGGACAGCGACGATATACAATAATCGCATGTTTTTTTCGGTCGGCGGCGGCATAGTGTATGATTCTGTTCCGGCATGCGAGTACGAAGAGACACTCCACAAAGGGCGTACCTTAATGGAAGCATGCACCATAGGCAGAACGACAAATTATGGATCGGGTGCAATGGTGTGGTTCAACGGCATAATGCAAAATGAGACTGAGGCTCGAGTATCTATTATGGACCAGGGACTTTTGTACGGATATGGATTTTTTGAAACCATCCGTGCTGTTAATGGAGAGCCCGGACAGCTTTCCGCACATATCGCGCGATTCAACCGGACGTGGAAGGCGTTGTTCCACTTACTGCCGCCGGATCTGACGTGGGAAGTAATCATCAGGCAAGTGCTTCGGTACAACCATCTCCAATATACAACGGCAGCCGTAAAGATTATGGCCACCAGAGGCACCAGGGAGGCACCGCCATATGATCATCAGCTGATTGTGATGGCCAAGCCCTATGTGAATCGACTGACGGGAAAACAGATGGCCGGATTGAGGGTGGCAGTTTTTCCGGAACCCCGGCAGAGTCCTTTGGCCGACTACAAGACCATCAATTATTTATACTATCTCATGGCGGCACAATGGGCCCGGTCTCAGGGAGCCGATGAGGCACTGATTCTCAACCCTGATCATACCGTGTCGGAAACAAATACCGCAGGCCTTCTCTTGATTCAAAACCGTCGTGTCATCCGCCCATTTTCAGCCCATGTGCTGCCCAGTGTGATGCAGCAGACGGTATCTGAACTGCTTACGGACTGGGGATATGCAATTGACTGCCGGCCGACGGTCCTTGAGGATTTGTATTCCGCAAACGAGGTGCTTCTTGTTAATAGCTTGATGGGTGCAGTACCGGTAATTTCACTTGAAGGCCGCAGTATGAAAGAGCCCTCGGATTTATGTCAGCGCATTAATTCGCATGTACTCGTTTAGAAGGATCGGGGGACGGGTTCACATTTTTTAAATGTGAACCCGTCCCCAAATACAGGATCGAACCTATTAATTTTTTTTGCGGTCAATGTATCATGAGTAATCAAATGGTTGTATGCGTGGAGATGGGCTGATTAAATTATGATTGCACATCATACATCCGTTCTCCACAAGTGTAAATTTTTGATGGGAGGAGCGACAATGAAAGGAAAAAACTGCATACCCTATGGTCCCGGAGATAAAGCTGCAGTTTCTTTATTCGGGCACGTGCATTCGTCTTCTTTCATCATGATACTTAACGCTTTGGCCGATGAACTTTCGAAGCGGCTCTGTTTAAACAGGCGTGAATTTTTGAAAAGCCAGATGGGATTGGCTGCTACATTCCTGGCCTTTAATTCGGTTTACGGCCATTTCTTCGATGTGGCACGGGCCGAGGCCGAAGAATCCGACGCAGCCGCGGAGCGCATCGACATGTATGCCGGGCAGTTCATTTTCGACGTCCAGGTCCATTACGTGCATGATGAATATCCGAACCCCGGCGGGCTCCTTTCCCTGCGCCGTGCTTCGGAGCGGTGGAATCCCGGTAAACAAGAGGGCGAACATACCATCGAGGATATCCGGTTCGACAATTTTTTCCGGGAGGTATTCCAGGAAAGCCAGACAAAGGCAGCCATTTTGAGCAACGCCCCCGACGACAACAAGAACGCCTGGTTTCTGACGAACGAAGAAGCCATGGCCGCCAGAGAGCGGGTCAATTCCAAAACCGGCCGGCGATCGCTTCTGGCCCATGCGCTGCTCACGCCTGGCCAGCCAGGCTGGATGGATGAACTGGAGAAGGCGCTCGAACTGAAACCCGATGCGATGAAGGCTTACACCCTTGGTGAACCGGGAGGAAGGTCCAAATATCCCTGGAAACTGGATGATGAAAAAGTGGCCTATCCTGCCTATGAAAAAATTAAAAAGGCAGGAATCAAAATTATATGTGTTCACAAAGGACTGCTGCCCACGGGCTATCGCCAGTGGATGCCGCCGGAGCTGATTGAATATGCAAAAGTGGACGATGTGGGTCCGGCGGCCCGGGACTGGCCCGATCTCACATTTGTTATCTACCATTCGGCCATCGAGAAGGTGATTCCGACGGCCGAAGACGCGGAAGAATTCAAAAAGACAGGGCGGATCGACTGGGTAACCGACCTGGCGGAAATACCTGCCAAATACGGTGTCAGCAATGTCCATGTCGATCTCGGGGCGGTGTTCGCCGCCACCTGTGCCGCCCATCCCGAATTGTGCGCAGGTGTTCTCGGAACCCTGATCCGCAATCTGGGCGCCGATCATGTCTCTTGGGGAACGGATTCGGTGTGGTTCGGCTCACCCCAGTGGCAGATCGAAGCCCTGCGCCGCTTCGAAATCCCCGAGTCGCTGCAGAAAAAATACGGATTCAATCCTCTGGGTCCGGCCGATGGCCAGGTCAAGCGGAAGATCTTCGGCGAGAATTCGGCACAGCTCTACGGACTCGATCCGGCGGATTATCAGGGGGCCGAACAATTTAAAATCAGGGACTTTTCACATGCAGAAAAAAGAACGTAAATTATGGATACAATTTTCCGGGGATCGGCAACCGCTTTGTCCCCTATCTCAAGTTAGGGGCCGGCATCGTTTACAATGAACCGGCTCTCCCCAAGTTTTTTCAATCGAAAGGCTAAAGAGGGCAGTCCCTGACCCGGATATTGACTTCCATGATCTTGATGCAACAGTTCCCGAAGAAATTCTGTATTCTTCATTCGGAGTGTCTGCATATTAATAATTACACATATTTTGAAGCTGTTGCATGCGAGAGACATGAGTCCTGCGAATCATCTGTTTTTGCAGATAATGTTTTCTCCGGATTCCCTGTCGAAAAATTGCGCTTTTTCCATGTCGAAAATAATAGGGATAGTCCGTAAAGGCGATATGGTTTGAGCATCGGTAATAAGAGCAAGCTCAATCTTATGCAATGCAACAGTGATGATGCTGCGGTCGCCAAGCGGTTCGACGACATCGACTGTTGCAAGTATCGGTTTACCTTTTCCTGATTCACCAATAGAGATATGCTCGGGCCTTATGCCGAAAATGATGTCCCTTCCGGCGCAGTGAAGGTATGATTCGCGAAATTGACGAGACAGAGCCAATTTACATGGTCCGATATTGACATATAAGGTCTCACCTTCTTTCTGTATTCTGGCCTGCAGGAGATTGATAGGCGGGCTTCCTAAAAAGCTCGCGACAAATGTATTTTTCGGTGAATTATAGATTTCCAGAGGTGCCCCCAACTGTTCCAGTCTGCCCTCATTCATTACGGCGACCCGGTCACTGAGACTCATGGCCTCTACCTGATCATGAGTTACATAGAAGATAGTCGATCGTAATTCGCGATGAATGCGCTTGAGTTCACTCCTCATTCGCAGTCTCAATTTAGCGTCAAGGTTGCTCAATGGTTCATCCAGGAGGAGCACCTTTGGCGAGAGGACGAGCGCTCTGGCAAGAGCAACACGCTGGCGTTGACCTCCGCTGAGATCACGAGGACGGCGTTCGCCAAGCCCGCGAAGCGAAAAAAGCGCAAGAGACTCTTCTATTCTGCTGACTATTTCCCTTTGGGGCTTGCGCCTGAGCTTAAGGCCGAAGGCGATATTTTCAGCGACTGTCATATGGGGAAAGAGGGCGTAGCTCTGAAATACCATTGCAACATCCCTCTTTTGAGGCGGAATATCATTTGTTTTAATTCCATCAATATATATGTCGCCTTCCGTAATTTCTTCAAGGCCTGCAAGCATTCGCAAAATTGTTGACTTGCCGCAGCCCGAAGGACCGACCAGTGTGACGAATTCCTCATTGAATATAGTGAGACTGAAATCCTTAACAACTTCATTTTTCCCGTATTTCTTTATTACATGTGAGAATCTGACTTCCGCCACTCATTGACTCCTTACTTTACGGCGCCGGCTGTTGCACCTGCTCGCATGTACTTCTGAACAATAAAAGTAAATAGCACCACCGGTATCGACAGCAGCACTGAAATCGCGGCAAGAAGATTGTGCTGCGGGGTCCAGGAGAGAATTTTTCTCAATAGTACCGGCAGTGTCGAAAGATCGCTGAATGCCATCAGGAAATACGCAAAAATAAATTCGTCCCAGGAAAGGAGAAATACATAAATTGCCGCTGCTGCAAGTCCCGGAAGTGCCACAGGAAGAGTCACGGTAAAAAAAGCTGTTATTTTTCCTGCGCCAAGCACCTGGGCCTGCTCTTCAAGATCTCCCGGAATAGATTCAAATACTCCCATGGCAATGAAAATTACATAAGGGACAGAAAGAAGGCAGTGGGCGGCTGCGACACCGGCCACATTTCCAACTAACCCCGCAGGAGTAAATACTTCCACGACGGGTACAACCGATACGATATCAGGAAAAAACCGTATTGAAATCAGAAAAGTTGTCAGTACCAGGATACCCGGGAATCTGTATCGTACCAGCGCATAGGCTGCTGGAACGCCTAGAATAAGTGATATTATTACTGCGAGAAGGGCTGTCTTAAGACTTGTAATCGCAGCGCCGATAAACCGGTCGGCTGATAAGAGCCCGCGATATTGTTCAAGCGTGGGCTCATAGGGCCACAAAGGGATGACAGCCCCCCCGGTGACGACGCTGGCGCGATCGCTCAATGAATATTTGAACATGATGAAAATCGGGGCCATCACAATGAATATCATTATAATCATGCCTGCATACCATATCAATCTTTGTGCCCTGAATTTTTTCATATCTATATTCTGACCAGCCTCTTTTTAAGATACGCAAGCATGTAATAGATACACATTGTGCACGTGATGATGAGTACTAAAAGAACAACCGCAATTGCTGAAGCTTCATTGGGACTGCGCCACTCATGATAGGCCCGCTCAATAAGCGTTGAAAGAAGCGGATAACTTCCTGCGAGAATATAGGGGAAAATGAATTCCTTCCAAAGTTCTATTGACCGTAACACCAGTACTGTGGCTATTGCCGGAGAGAGAAGGGGGATGGTAATTTTAAAAAAAATATGGAAGCTGGATGCGCCCAATGTAGCTGCGGCTTCAGTTTGATCCTTTTCTATTGATTGCAGTCCGGCTAAAATAATCAGCATGGAAATCGGCATATCCCGCCATAATTTTCCGGCAAGTGAAACAGCAAGAGCAGAAAAAGCCGACCCTCGCCAGTCAACAGGATATTCGACAAACTGACATGGAAAAAAGGCATGTCGGCCCATAATTATTTCATTTATATGTCCTCCGGGGAAGTCGAAAAGGATATAAAGAATGATTGCCGTTACAATTGCAGGGATTGCGAGAGGAAGTATGAAAATGCTTCTTATTACCCCCCTTCCTTTGAATTTTTTTACTACAAGGAATGCTGCAGCCATTCCGATCAAAAGCTCCAGGGGAGTTCCAGCCACAGTAAATAAAATCGTTCTTAAGAGCGCAGACCTGAATTCAGGACTTTGTGCCAGCTTTACAAAATTTTGCAGTGCAGGAAAAAAGATTTTTTCAGTTCCTGCATACGTAAAGGCCATTTGTGTAACAGTGAATAAAATTATCAGAGAAAATCCTGCTAGATATAGAAATGCCGGAAGCAAAATAATGATGCCGTAAATGTTTTTCCTGACCGTACGGATGAAAGGCAAAAAAGGCATATTATTTCGCCTGATCAGTGAATACGGGTTGCCGAAGTGTTATCGGTCCGGAAGAATTGTTTTGAAGCTGTCCGGGTAATGGATGCTCAAATCGGTACATAAATGCACATTCATTCCATTGGATATCTTTCACCTGAAATCATTTTCATTTTTGGTACATAGATTTTTTCGAGACGTGTTCTGATGAAGTCGCGGTTGATTTTCCCTTCCGGTCCGTAATTTTCGCCTACCACTATATCGTACCACGCTTCCAGGTAGATTTTTCCTATTTCAGGATAATCGGCAAGAAGTGGAACTGTCGCCCCGCGATTCAGAGCTATCTGACGAATTGAAACTTTAAAAACGTCGGCCATCCAGTCATCAGGAAAAACATCGTGTAAATTTGATAATATATCCTTTCGGACGGGCATCATGCCGAAAGTCCTGCATTCTTTCTTATGATTTTCATAATTTGTAATCCACCGTGCCAGGGTGGCCGACAATTGAGGATTCTGTGCAGTTTTAGGAATACCCCACCACCACCCGGCGGTTGACGCTCTCTTGCTTCCCGTCCAGCGGGGGATTCCGTCTGAGTCGAGATCAAAAGAAAGGCCGCATGGCATTACCGCCACACCCATATCCTCGGGATCGGTGAGATATCCCTGCATCTGAGTATGGGTGCCTCCATGGATAAAAAAGCTGTCAATCTGATGCATCATTGCGAGAAATACCTTGCCGTCTTTCATTCCGTTCCAAATGCCCCCTCCGCTCCACGGATCCTGCCACATGCCCGGATGATAAAGTCCGTTTTTTTTAAAGGCGGCCTCCCAGAGAAACATTTCAACAACAGGTGCCGAAGATATTTTTATTATATTCTCCTGTGTTCCTCCCATTTGGTAAATCCGGTCCAAAAGACCGACTACTGTCCCTCCATATTTTCTCCCCCGATGGGCCATGCGCGGCATGATGATCCCATGATAGGGCGTCCGCGACCAGTAAAAGGCGGCTACAAACATATCATAATAGTCCCATTCGTTCGGATCATCCTCTAAAATATATCCTTTTGGAAGGCCGTATCCATTATCTTTCTCAAGAGCCGCTCTGATATCATCTTTGTACCGAGTCCACCCCTTTACGGCCTCTTCGACTTTGGATTTGACATAGATCATCATTCGTGTTTCCAGCTTGCGTGGTATATAGTACAGCGTGCCGTCAATCACGCCTTTTTCGAGTATCACCGGATCGTACTCGGCTTTCAATACTTTCAGTTCTTCTTCATTGAAAATAGTATCAAGCGGCAGCATGTAATCCTTGAGCGTGCGAGTCATCTCCAAGGGTGTTTTTACAAGGCCTATAGTATGCTTCTTTCTTTTCTTGTCGAGAGCGAGCATGACTTCCAGATCCCAGAACCTGTCAAAAGATGTGACA
>Ga0172382_10001110_pt1 | contig 48852 bp, 37 predicted proteins | sample Leawel138RmetaG_FD_122245 | JGI IMG/M metagenome (GOLD analysis project Ga0172382, IMG submission 122245) | Leachate microbial communities from a municipal landfill in Southern Ontario, Canada - Leachate well 138R metaG | ecosystem: Engineered > Solid waste > Landfill > Unclassified | place... | reverse complement strand
GTTCATCACCTCGGCGGTCGAATCGATCGACGACCAGGTGCTCGGCTACCTCGACAAGGGCCACACCCGCGCCGACTTCGTCCGCGCGGTCGAGGCGGTGCGTGCGGCGGGGATCGACCTGGCCCCGACCTTCATGCCCTTCACCCCCTGGACCCGGCTGGAGGGTTACGTCGAGCTGCTGCAGCAGCTGATCACCCTGCGCCTGGTGGAGAGCGTGCCGCCGATACAACTCAGCATCCGGTTGCTGGTCCCGGACGGCTCCTACCTGCTGGAGCTGGAGGGTTTCCGCGCCCTGCTGGCGGAGTTCGACCCGGTGATGCTCGGCCACCGCTGGGTGCATGCCGATGCCCGCGTCGATGCGCTGCAGCAACAGGTGCAGCGCTGGGTGGCGGACGCCGATAAGCAGGGCCTCAGCCGCCGCGAGACCTTCACCGGCATCTGGGAGCTGGCACACGCGGCGCTGGACCGGACACCGCCGGCACTGCCCGCGGACCTGGGCCGCCCCATCGCCGCCATGTCCGAGCCCTGGTATTGCTGTGCCGAACCCACCGACCAGCAGCTGCAGGGATTCTGACCCCGGAGCCATGCCCCGCCCGCGCGTCCTGCTGCTCGCCCCGCACCTCAGTTACCGCATCGCCCCCTTCCTGGAGGCGGCGGCACGTCTGGACATCGAACTGCTGCTCGCCTCCGAGGGGCGCTACTCGCTGGTGGGTGCCATCGCCGCGGGCATCCACGTGGACCTCACCCAGCCGGATGCCGCCCTGGCGCGCCTGCTCGCGGCCGTCGACGGCAACCTGGCGGGGGTGGTGGCCAGCGACGATGCGACCGTGGAACTGGCCGCACGGGTCGCGGCCGCTTTGGGGCTGGCGCACAATGCGCCGGCGTCCGCGCGCCTGACCCGGCGCAAGGATCTGGCCCGCGCCTGCCTGGCGGCGGCCGGGCTGCCCGTGCCGGCCCACCGCCGCATCGATCTGACCGCACCCCTCGCACCGCAAATCCACGGACTGGCCTACCCCTGCGTCATCAAGCCGCTGTCGATGTCCGCCAGCCGCGGCGTAATCCGCGCCGACGACCCGGCCGCACTGGGGCGCGCCGCGGTCCGGCTGCGGGCGATCACCGCCGAGCTGACCGATCCCGAGGAACGCGACCACGCCCTCATCGAGGCCTACCTGCCCGGCTTCGAGGTCGCGCTCGAGGGCCTGCTCAGTCACGGGCGGCTGCGGGTACTGGCCCTGTTCGACAAGCCCGATCCGCTGGAGGGGCCATATTTCGAAGAGACTTATTACATCACCCCGTCACGGCTGACCCCCGCGCTGCAGGCGCGGGTCGCGGAACGGGTCGCCGCGGCCTGCACCGCCTATGGCCTGCGTGAGGGCCCGATCCATGCGGAACTGCGGGTCCATGCGGGCGAGGCCTGGATCCTGGAGGTCGCCGCCCGCACCATCGGCGGGGAGTGCGCGCGCCTGCTGCGCCTGAGCACCGGCCGCGGACTGGAAGAGCTGGTGCTGGAACAGGCCCTCGGCCGCGACCCGGTGCTGGAGCCCGCCAGCGGCGGGGCGGGGGTGTTGATGATCCCGATCCCGCGTGCGGGGATCCTGCGCCGGGTCGAGGGCCTGCTGGCGGCGCAGCGCGTACCGCATATCGAAGACGTGACCCTCAATCTGCGCGAGGGGTACGAGCTGATACCGCTGCCGGAAGGCAGCAGTTATTTCGGCCACATCTACGCGCGCGCCCCCGACGCGCACGCGGCCGAGGCCGCGCTGCGGGCCGCCCACGCCGAGCTGCGCATCGTGACCGCACCGCTGGTGCGCCTGCAGGCCGACCCGGCGGCACCCCCCACCGGCGGACTCAGAGGGTGATCACCTGGTCCGGCATATTGCCCGCCAGCGCCGCGTATAAATTGGGGAAACAACCGATGGGTACGCCCTCGAACAACCGGTCGGCGATGTCACGCTCATAGCAGCACTGGTCGCAGCCCATCAGCAGGATGTTCTGCTCGCGCGCGACCTTGACCAGCCGCTCACCGATGGGGTCGCCCTTGACCAGGACATAGTTGTTGTCCTCGAAGAAGAACATGCCGACGACCTCGACGCCGTGGGTGTTCTGCTCCAACTGCGGCAGGATCATCTTGCCGAGCTTGTAGGAAACGGTATGCCCCTGGGTGGAAAAGATATAGGCGACTTTCATGCGGCCTCCTCGGTGGCGTCGTGATGGTTGGTCTGTAGCATTGTCAGTGAGGTCAGACGCCATCGATGGTAGCATCGATGATCGGCAGCGCTCCCCTCACCATCACACGGATTTTCAGGCGGCCTGCCAGTTCGCTGCGATCACGGGCTCCAACTCGGTGCGATAGGCCTCGGGCAGGCCGAACTCGCCGCTGGCCGGCGGCGCGAACGCCGCCATGGCCTGGACCAGCTGCTCCACCTGATCTTTCAGCAACCGATAGCCATCCCCGGCGTGGACTGCATCGATCCGATGCGCCGCACTGAGATACCAGCCCTGTACCTGGAAGTGGTCGTCGGTGCCGATGATCGCCACCTGCAGGTCGTCGCCGGCGCGCGCGAACCAGAGCTGGTCGTGCGCGATGCCGGCATCCAACTGCACGCTGTCCATGCCGGGACTCTGGTTGCCGGGGTCTGAATCCCACGGGTCATAATCGGCAATCCAGTCCTGGCCATCGCCACGGCCGAAGTAGTAGCGGTCGCTGCCCGCGCCGCCACTCAGCAGATCCGTGCCCGCGCCACCCCGCAGGACGTCATCGCCGTCGCCACCGCTGAGCATCTCGGCGGCCACGCCCCCGGTGATGCGGTCGTTGCCGGCACCGCCGTAGAGCACGAAGGTGCCTGCACCGCCCACGAGCACGTCGTCACCGGTGTCGCCGAACAGCAGGTTGTACCCGGCCCCGCCAACCAGGGTGTCGTCGCCGCTACCGCCCCACAGCAAGGCACTGCCGGCCCCGCTCGTCAGGGTGTCGTTGCCGGTCCCACCGTACAGGACATCCCAGTCCGCGGGGTCCGCTGTGCCGGTATCGGCCCTGAGCGTATCGTCCCCCGCACCGCCGTAGAGCACATCGTTGCCCGCCCCCGCCTCCAGCAGATCATTCCCGGCATCGCCGTACAGCGTGTCGTCGCCGGCGAGCCCGCGCAGGGTGTCGTTGCCGGCCGCACCGGTCAGTACGTTCGCGGCAGCGTTGCCGGTGATGATATTGGGGTGCGCGTTGCCGGTCCCGTCGATGGCCGCGGTACCCGTCAACCGCAGCCGCTCCACGTTGGCCGTCAGGGTATAACTCACGGAACTGTTGACCGTGTCCGTGCCCTGACCCGGCAGCTCGGTAACGTGATCCGCGGCGTTGTCCACCCGGTAGACATCGTTGCCGTGGCCACCCAGCATCCGATCCGCACCCGAACCGCCGTCCAGGATGTCGTTGCCATAGCCACCGTTGAGTTCGTCGTCGCCGGCCTCGCCGGCGAGCCGGTTGTTGGCGTGGTTGCCGGTGAGTCGATTGTCCAGGCCGTTGCCCCGGCCGTCGACGGCGGCACCGCCGACCAGTTGCAGCGCTTCGAGGTTTTCCCCGAGGGTGTAGCTGAACCCTGCATACACCGTATCGATGCCCGCACCGGCCGCCTCGACGATGGTGTCGCCGGCATCGATATGGTAGCGGTCGTCTCCGCGGCCACCGGCGAGTACATTGCCCGCCACGTTCAGGGCACCATCGAGATAATTGTCGCCATCGTTGCCGGTTCCCGAGATCGCCTCCGCCCCGGTCAGATGGAGGTTCTCAAGCCCGGGTGCCAGCACATAGGAGATGCTGCTGATGACCGTGTCGACGCCACCAGCGGCAACCTCGACGATGACATCGCCGATCTCGTCGACCCAGTAGGTGTTGTCCAGCGCGTTGCCGACCATGCGGTCCGCCCCGGCGCCGCCGTTGAGCTGCGTATAACCCGTACCCGCGATCAACGTGTCGTCGCCGTCCTCGCCTGCGAGAATGCTGAAACCGGCACCGCCGTGCAGTTCATCATTGCCGCTCCCGCCGTAGACCCAGGCGAACTTGCCGCCGGCGCGGAGCAGGTCATCGCCGTCCTCTCCGTACAGCGACTCCCAGGACCATGTGCCCGCGGCGTTGTCACCACCGATGAGGGTATCGTTACCCGCGCCGCCATAAGCTGTGTCATTGCCGTGGCCGGTATTCAGGGTATCGTTGCCGGTACCGCCTTCGAGGATGTCGTCGCCATCCATACCGAAGATCACGTCGTCGCCGGCCCCGCCCGCGAGCCGGTCGTCCCCGGCCCCGCCATAGAGCACATCGCTGCTGGCCAGGCCATTCAACTGATCGGCACCCGGCGTGCCCACCAGTTGGTTGTCGGTGTCCGTCCCGTCCAACGTCAGGCCAGCACGCTGCGGATCGAAGGTCGGTGGCGGTGGCGCCAGTGCCAGCAGATCGCGCAGGGACAACAGCGTGCCGTCGGCGAAGCGGAACCGTTCGATGCCAAGACCCAGACGGTGGTCGGTGCGGGCATCCTCGGCATAGAGACGATTTACGGGCGGCTCCTCCGGCTCTTCGGACCCCGCCTCGGGCGTCACCGAGTGCGGGATGACCACGCGCACGCCTTCGCCCGGCGCCCAGGCGATGTCGAGCGTCGTGTACGGCAGACCGCCCTGGAACCCGCCATGCCCCGCATACACTGGCGTCGCGGGCGTGTAGACACCCCAGGACAGGCTGAGATCGGCAAGCGCAATCCCGGTGGCGAACTCCACGGTATCCACTTCGATGACCTCGGCGTCGATGAGCGCCGCCAGGGCGTGGTAGTCATTGGGTTGGATCGCGGGCAACGGCGCCAGGGCCTGATCCGGGGAGAGCCGCCAATACTCGGGCAATCCGATGGATCGGTAATACCAGTCCGAGTAGGGCGACGTCGGCGGACCGACCTCACCGCTCCGCATCGACAGACTGCCGGTGTCCATCACGACATCCCAGCCGCGATCGCCACGGCGCATGATATAGACATCCGCACCCATGCCACCGTCCAGGATATCGTCTCCGCCACCACCGCTCAGCACATCGTTGGCCGCCCCTCCGCGCACGGTATCGTCACCCGCATTGCCGTAGAGCAGCGCGCCGAGGTTGTTCGGATCGAAGGTGCTCTGGTAATCACGCCCGTAGAGGTATTCCCATCGATAGTTGCTGTAATACGACGGTCCTGCGTAGGTCCCAGGATAGCTGGCCGATATCACGTCATCGCCGGCGCCGCCATCCACGATCGCGTAGCCACGGACCTCGATCGTGTCGTCCTCGCTGCTGCCGGTGACTGCCTCGACCCGGAGGGTGTCGTCGTACTGATAGACACGGTGCGTCAGCGTGCGCGTCGCGATGCCGGCCGGCTGCGCGCCGTCATTGTAGACCCAGTGGCCGAGTACCGTCCTGGGGTCGTCGACCGCGTAACGGTCCGAAACCAGCAGTCCCTGTCCATCATCCGAGTTCGTGCTGCTGCCGTAGGCGGTCAGGACCGTGGAGCCGGGCGGTACCGAGAATCCCGAGTACGCGCCCGTCGCAAAAAACTGCCGTGATCCGCCACCGTAACCGGTGGCCAGGGCGACGCCGCCAGGCTGGCTGTCGTAGCTGCCGACGCGCGTGGTGGACTCGCTCACCAGCGCGCTCTGCCGTACATACGTTGCGCTCGTCTGCACATAGGCCGTCCCCTCGACAGCGACGGGTACGAACGAGAGTGTGGTGCTGTAGTGCTGCGTGGTGCTCTGCTGAGTGCCGATGCCGGAGGTCGTCCGGCGCAGGATACCATCTGCATCGAGGTGGTAGCCGGCAGAGTAGCCGGGTGGCGTCGCCGTATCCATGAGGATTGCCCGCAGCCGATCCTGATAGGCCGCGACCATCCCATCGATGTCGACGGGCCGGGTGCCGGGTGGCAGCGGTGCGACCAGCCCCGCCAGCGCCTGCCCGTCGCCGGCGGCGTTCCGGATCTGCCAGTGCGCCGGTGCGGCGGCATAATCACGGATGCGCACACCGTCCGTCCCACCCTTGAAGCGGACCAGCAGATCATCCCCATCACGCCAGATGTCCAGGTCATTGAACCGGATGCCGGGCCCGAGCTCGAGTGTGCCCGGATCGGCGCCGTCCTCGATGATCAGATCGAAGCCCATGCCCCAGTGCAGCATATAACGGTCTGCGCCGACACCGCCGGACAGGGTGTCGTCGCCGGGACCGCCATCCAGCACGTCATCGCCGGTACCGCCGTGCAGGCGATCCGCGCCCCGCCCGCCGCTCAGCGTGTCGTCGCCCGCGGCACCGTCGATGTAATCGTCGCCCGCACCACCGTCGATGCGATCGTCCGTGCCGCTGCCGTGGATCACATCGTCGCGTGCCGTGCCCTCGATCAGGAACGGCACGGCCGCCGGTCCCACCAGTTCGGCGTGGCTAATGGTCGAACCGTCCGCGAAACGATAGGTCGGGATCGCACCGGCAAGGCCGTGTCGGATGACGAGCGCATCCCCGGCATGGCCGTAGTCGAGGCGCAGATAATAGGCACCATCGTCACCCTGATACTGGCCGACGACGAGGCTGTCGGCGTCGATACCGGCACCGAACTCGACGCTATTGACGCCTTCGTGATCGATGATCACATCGGTCCCGCTGCCGAGCTCGGCGACGAAGAGATCGTCTCCCGGGCCACCGTGGAGGGTATCGTCTCCCGGACCGCCCGCGAGCCGGTCGGCACCGTCGTCGCCGAACAACCGGTCGGCGCCCGGCCCACCGGACAGGACATCGTCACCGCCACGCCCCAGCAGCAGGTCATCACCCGCCAGCCCATCCAGGGTGTTCGCGGCGGCATTGCCGAACAGGCTGTTGTCCAGTGCATTGCCCACGGCCGTGAGCGCGGCGTCTCCCATGAGCGCGATGTTTTCGACCTCGGCCGGTGCGGCGAGACTGACCGTCGTCTCGAGGGTATCGATGCCTTCCGCCGCCTGTTCGACGACGGTGTCCGCGGTCTGGTCGACGACGTAGAGGTCATCGCCACGACCACCGATCAGGATGTCGGCACCGGCACCACCGTCGAGGCGGTCGTTGCCGGCACCGCCTTCGATGACGTCGTCGCCCGCCTGACCATAGAGTTCGTCGCCGCTATCGACCGTCGCCAGGCCGGCCGCGTAACCGCGCAGGACATCGGCCTGATCACTGCCATAAATGATATCGGCACCGACGGTGCCGGCCAGGTCGACGGCGGGCGCACGCTGCATCAGCTGCGCATGATCCAGTGTGCCGTCCGCAAAGCGGTAGCGGCTGCCCGCCGCGAGAAACCCGTTATCGATCCAGAGGGCGTCCTGATCCTGGTCCGGGTCCGGGCCCACGCCCAACCCCAATCGTTGGTCGCCCCCGCTGCCGCTGGACTGCCGGATACCGACATCGGCGGCCCGCAGCGCCTCCAGGCTGATCAGCGCGGCCGTGCCGAAGACGGTGTCGCTACCGTCACCGGCCCGCCACACGATCGTATCGAGGTCGTCCGCGTAGAGCGTGTCCTGCCCGGTCCCCCCGTCAAGTACGTCGGCGCCGTCCCCGCCGACGAGCAGATCGTCGCCCGCACCGCCGCGCAGGACATCATCGCCGGCCTCACCGTACAGGTGGTCCGCGCCGCTGCCGCCGTCCAGCACATCGTTGCCGGCGCCGCCGACCAGAATGTCATCACCGGCCTCGCCATAGAGCACATCGTCGCCGTGTGTGTGCAGTGGTATGTCGCCCGCATCGCCGTGGAGCCAATCGTTGCCGGCACCGCCGTACAGGAGGTCATGCCCCGCGCCGCCGATCAATCCACCCTCCAGCGGCGTGCCGTCCGCGGATACTCCTGCGGCGTCGTCGCCGTCACCGCCGTCGAGGAGGTCGTCACCATCGCCGCCGATGAGCAGATCGACCCCGTGGCCGCCCGCCAGATGATCGTTCCCGCCATCTCCGTACAGCCGGTCGTCACCGGCACCACCGCTGAGGGTATCGTTGCCCTGCAGGTCGACGGGTACCTGTATGCCATCACCCACGAGGACATCCGCGCCGTCCTGGCCGAGCAGTACGTCACTGCCCGCGCCACCGAAAAGGACATCATCACCCACGCCGCCCTCGACGGTATCGTCGCCCGACTGGCCGAACAGCCAGTCATCGCCCGCGCCGCCGAAAATCAGGTCCGCGCCGCCCGCGTCCGCCAGCGTCACCTCGGCATTCGCATACGCGAGACCGTAATAGGTCACCGCCCCGTTGTGCGTGGACTCGCGCGTGATGATCCAATCCCGGTTGACGAACACCGTAGCGTCATCACCCAGTACCTGGTCGTTGCCACCGCCGGCGATGAGGACGTCCGCGCCGCCACCGCCGAGAAGCACATCGTCGCCGGCATCCCCGACCAGGATGTCGTCCCCGGCGCCGCCATCGAGCCAATCACCGCGCTGACCACCACCCACCTGGCTTTCGCCGACGCTCACCGCGGTCTCGAGCGCTGTCTCGTCCGCGGCGAACAGCCGATCCTCCCCGGTCCCGCCCAGCACGATGTCCGCGCCGGGACCGGCGCTGACGAGATCGTTGCCGGCCGCGGCCCGCACCAGATCGTCGCCGGCGCCTGCCTCGATGCGGTCATCGCCGCCGCGGTGGGCATCGATCACGTCGTCGCCGCCGCCTGCCAGGATATGATCGGCGCCGGCGCTGTCGTAGAGCGTGTCGGCGCGATCGGGTGCCGGCCGTGACGGGTCGACGACCAGATTGCCCAGGTCGTCATAGCGGGTCTGCTCACCCGGCTGGCCGGTGTCGTGGTCCAGCGGTGCCAGATCGCCCACGATCGTCTGCGTGTAATGGGCCTCGTCGGGCACCCCGGCGTCCTCGATCACCAGGCCCGCGAGGGTGCGCGTCACCGCGCCCTCGGCGTCGGTACGATGCAGCGGCGTGAACTGCAGACGACCGATGATCTCGTCATCGAAGTCCACGTCACTCTGTGCCGTCAACGTGAGGACCGCGGAGCGCTGTCCCGCCGGGATGATCAGCTCGTAATGGTCGAATACGTCATCACCGTCGCGGTCGCGCGCCACCGCACCTGCAACGGTGAAGCCGCCGTTGAGGACCGCCCCGCTGCCGCTGAAGACGATATCCGGGAAGCCGACCACGATATGCTGCTCACTGAGCACCAGCGGGTCGCTCAGTGTCACCATGAACGCCATCGATCGTGGCCCGTCACCCGCCTCCGTCCACTGCGCCAGATCCAGTGGCGGCATGACCGTAAGGGTCTGCACGGCCATCTTCAGCCGGTCCTGCGCCCGCAGAAGATCTGCCCGGGCAGCGCTGTGCCCGGCGTCGAACAGCGGCGTATCCAGCAACACCTCCATGTCCGCGATCACTGCCCGGGTCTGGTTCTGCGTCAGGGGCGGGATACCGTCGAACAGGCCCTCGAAGAACGACCACACGTTCCGGCCCGGTGCGCTGTAGGCCTGCACACCGTTGACGAGGAATTGCTCCAGCATGCGGTCGAGCAGCTGCCCTTGCTCGCTCTGGTCGCGCAGCGTGGCGTAGATATTCGCCATGGCATGGCGGTCGAGCTGGTTCATGGCCAGCAGCAGCATCGGGACCGCGACACCGCCCGAGACGGTCCAGGCGGCCATCAGTTCGATGACGCTGAGGGTGCCGTTTCCGACCTGGACGGGCGCGGGTGTCGCCCCGATGTGGGTACCAACCGAGGAGATGGCACTGCCGGACACGGTCAGGTTGCTGAAGACGGCCGCATCCGTGGGTACGTTGCCGAAACTGAGGTCATTGGCCGACAGAAACGCCGCGAACTGTGCCGCCGCCACCCCTTCCGTCAACTGCCCCATGCCGGGCCCATCGAAGGTCCTGCCACCGAAGCCGAACACGTCCGCCGCCAGCTGTGCGAGGCCGCCGCCGAGGGAGTGGCCGGTGACGGAGATTATTGTTCCCGATTGTTCTCCGTAGGTGTTATTGATCTGATTCGCGAATTCCAATGCCGCGACGAACTGCGGATGATCGCCACCTACGGTCAGGGCGATATCCGCACCCAAATCTCCGGTATCCGTGATCGTCGTACCCCTGTAGGCGATGACGATTTCCTGGGTTTGATCGTTCTGGACTGCAATTGCGTAAAGCCCGGTCGCCTTTTGCTCGTCCGTAGGCTCGCCCAGGAATGACCAGCCATAGGGGACGCCACCACCGTAGACCTCCAGACTCAGTTTCGCCAGATCCTCTGTGCTTGCCATGTCCGTTCTCCTTCCCTGGTGTTTGGATCAGTTACCTTCCGATAGCCTCACGCCACCGCTTGGCGGCATCCCTACCAGTCTTTTCGTACCACTGCTCATGAAGCTTTTTCATGAATTTGTCAGGAACATGGATCTCATGCGATGCATGACATCGCCTACCTTCCCAGGGCTCGTCCACACAAAACTCCACAAGGACGGCCCGCTTCGGCGGCTCCATGCAGCCCATACTGAATGACATGTATGCCACCCCAGGATAGAGTCCCCGGTCGTACTCGCGCATAAACAACGTGCCCCCGTCTAACCTGATAACCGGACGGCGTGCCTTCTTTCCTGGGCTCTTAATGCCCACGGGCCGTCGTCGCCAGGCGATATCTTCCGGGGACTGAGGTGCCAGATAAGTCGGGGAATAAGGGGTACTGTAATGTCTTGCCGATTCGCGCCCATCTGCCCATGGAATCCTTGCATCAGCTGGAATGTACACATCGAATAGACAATCCCGTATTGGCATACTCACATCAGGGCCTTTATGCGCAAACATAGTTCGATGACCTCTTACATGAACCCGAAACGCCACCGCATACGCCCCTTCGAGCTCATCATCGATCCACTCCGTCGGCATCCCGAACCGTTCGGCGAATTCCGAGGTGTACACCCAGACATTGATGTCCTCGCTGTAGGCTTTGTTCGCCTTCGGTGTGAATGTCTCTTCGTAGGTCGCGGCTGCCGCCACATTGACCGCCATCGAAAAAGCCAGCACCGCCATTGTCTGTTTCATCACTGTCCTCTGCTTTGCATAGCCCATGGTTAGCGTGGAGAGGCCCAGTTCCACAGCCCCGTATATTCGATGTAACGGCCGGTCGCTTCGCGATTACCACCAGCCATCGAGCTACCGCTCCCTCAACCCCTCGTTCCGGTACTTCAGCAACGGGCTCAATACGAACTCGATCAGCCGCCGCGTTCCCGTCTTCAGCTCCACCGTCACCGCCATGCCCGGTGTCAGGTTCACCCGCCGGTCACCGATCTGCAGGGTCGTATCCCGCAGCAGCACGTGTGCCGCGTAGATCAGGCCTTTGTGCTCGTCGGTCACGGCATCGCCGGAGACATCCACGACCTCGGCATCCAGCGTCCCATAGCGGGTGAAGGGGAAGGTCTCGACCTTGACCTCGGCGAGCTGGCCTTCCGTAACGAAGCCGATATCCTTGTTCAATACCCAGGCCTCGATCTCCAGATCGCCTTCCTGCGGGACGATCCTGAGCAGCTCCTGCGCGGGCGTGACCACGCCACCGACAGTGTGTACGGCCAACTGCTGGACGATGCCGGCGATGGGTGCAGTCAGGGTCTGGCGGCCGGTGCGCCGTTCGGCCTTGATGAGTTCCTGTGCGAGCCCGGCCGCCTGGCGTTCGGCCTCGGCCAGCTCGGCGTAGACCTCACCGGTGAACTCTGCCACCGTGCGCTTGCGCTGCTGCCGGACCGCGGTAATGCCCGCATTCAGTTCGATACAGCGTTGGCGGTGGCTCTCCAGATCCTGCCGCTGCTCGATGCGTTCCTGTTCCAGCGCCAGCCACTGAGTTTCAGCGACGAGCTTCTTGCCGGCCAGCCCTTGCAGGGCCCCGGCGCGCCGGGTGATGAGCGGCAGGGTCTGCTGCAACTTGGCGACCTGCGCCTCGACGCCGGCCAGTTCGGCGTTACGCTGATCGAGGTCGGCATCCAGGGCCGCCAGGCGGGTCGTGAATCCGGTCCAGCGCAGGCTCAGCCGCTGTCGCTGCACGGCCAGCGCCGCCGGATCGAGGTCGGGCCAGCGGCTGGTGTCGATGTCGGAGTACCCCGGGGGATCGGCCGATTCAGGCTGGATGACATCGTGGCGTTCGAGGCGCCGGAGCAGGGCCTCCAGCCGGGCATGATCGAGTGCCGCGGTCCGGTACTCGCTGCTCAGCCGGTCGCGGTCGGCCGTGCTCACGGTGGGATCGAGCTCGATCAGGACATCGCCCCGGTCAACCTTCTGCCCCTCGCTCACGTGGATGGCGCGTACGCTGGCGATTTCCAGGGGCTGGATCACCTTGACGCGGCCGCTGGGGATGATCCTGCCCTGCGCAGTGGCGACGATATCGACGTGGCCCACGAGCGACCAGGCCAATGCGATCAGGAAGAAGGCCATGATCGCCCACAGCAGCGCACGGCCGAGCGGGGATGGCGGACGCTCCTGGATCTCCAGGGCGGCGGGCAGAAAATCCAGCTCATGCGTCGTGAAGATCCGTGTCATACGTTCAGCCCGACACCGACATGGCGGGCTCCCCCGACTGCAGCGCCCACAGGCGGGCATACTGTCCGGCCCGCTTCACCAACTCGTCGTGGCAACCCTGCTCGACGATCCGGCCGTGTTCGAGCACCACGATGCGATCGGTATGGCGCACCGTGGACAGGCGGTGGGCGATGATGATCACGGTCCGTCCCTGGCAGATCGCGCGCATATTCTGCTGAAGGATGCGCTCGGACTCGTAGTCGAGTGCACTGGTGGCCTCGTCCAGGATGAGTACGCGCGGCTGGGTGACGAGTGCACGGGCGATGGCCAGCCGCTGGCGCTGACCACCGGACAGCGTCGCGCCGTGCTCACCGACCAGGGTATCGTAGCCTTGCGGCATCTCCAGGATGAACGCATGGGCACCGGCCAGGGTCGCGGCCTGCACGATGGCCGCCATCGGCAGGCCGGGATCACTGAGCGCGATGTTGTCGCGCACCGAGCGGTTGAACAGCGTGTTTTCCTGCAACACCACGCCGACGCGGTGGCGCAGCCAGGCGGTATCCACCATGGCGAGGTCCACGCCGTCGACCAGCACCCGTCCGGCCTCGGGGACGTACAGGCGCTGGGCCAGTTTGGCGAGCGTGCTCTTGCCGGAACCGGAGCGCCCGACGATGCCGATGACCTGCCCGGCCGGGATCTCCAGCGTGAGGTTGCGCAACACCTCGGCGCCAGCGGGCCGGTAGCGGAAGGTGACGCGGTCGAAGGTGATCCGGCCGGCGAGCTGCGGTAACGAGCTGCGGGTCTGGTTGCAGGCGGGTTCGGTCGGCGTATCGAGGATATCGCCCAGGCGCTGCACCGAGACACCGGCCTGCTGGAAGTCCTGCCACAACTGCACCAACCGCAGCACCGGCCCGCTGACGCGCGCCGCGAGCATGTTGAAGGCGATGAGCTGACCGACACTCAAATGCCCCGTGATCACGGCGCGGGCACCGACCCACAGGATCAGAACCACGACCGCCTTGTTGATGAACCCGGCAAGCTGATTGGCGATATTGTTGAGATTGCCGGCCTTGAAGCTGGCATGGACGTAGCCGGCCAGTTGCTCCTCCCAGCGGCGTTGCATCTGCGGCTCGACGGCCATCGCCTTGAGGGTCTCGATGCCGCTGACCGATTCCACCAGGAAGGCCTGATTCTCCGCGCCGCGGTTGAACTTCTCGTGCACGCGGGCGCGCAGGATCGGCGTGACGCACACCGACAGCAGCACGTACCCGGGGATCGCGCCGAGTACGATCCAGGTCAGCAGCGGACTGTAGTAGTACATGACCGCGAGGAAGACGACCGTGAACAGCAGGTCGATGACGACGGTCAGTGCCGAGCCGGTGATGAAAGCGCGCACGGTCTCCAGCTCGCGCACGCGCGCCACCGAGTCACCGACCCGGCGTGCCTCGAAATAGGCCAGCGGCAGGGCCAGCAGATGGCCGAACAGCTTCGCACCGAGCAGCACGTCGATGCGATTGGCGGTGTGCGCGAACAGGTAGGTACGCAGCCCGCCGAGCACCACCTCGAACAAGGAGACGACGAGCAGCCCGAAGGCCAGCACATCGAGCGTCGTCAGCCCCTTGTGCACCAGCACCTTGTCGATGACGACCTGGAAGAACAGCGGCGTGATCAGCGCGAACAGCTGCAGGAAGAAGGATGCGATCAGGACTTCGGCGAAGAGCCTGCGGTATTTGACGAGCGCCGGGAGGAACCACTTGAAGCCGAACTTTGCGCCGGCATCCCCCACCGCCGCCCGGCGCGTCAGCAGGATCAGGGTGCCGGACCAGGCCGCCTCGAAGAGTGCCTGCGGCAGGGCCAACGGGCGCGATTCCAGCGGGTCCTGGATCAGGGCCTTATCGCCGTCGACCCTGGCCAGCACAAAGTAATGCCCATCCTGGTGTCGCGCCACCGCCGGCAGCGGCGTCTTTGCCAGCCGCTCGAACGTTGTCGTGACCTCCCGCGCCCGCAGCCCCAGATACCGCGCCGCGCGCAGGATCTCACCGGTCCCGAAGGCCCTGCCCGGCGGACCGAAGCGGTGCCGCAACTGCCCGGCGTCGGCCGGCAGCCCGTGCACGCGGGCGATGATGGCGAGACTCAATAATCCAGTGTCTGGCCGACGTTCCGTATCGGCGGAATGGGGCATGGCGCTCCCGTCGTGTGGCTTGTTCCTGGTGTTCGCACGACTTGTTCTTATGAACGGGCCGGTCGATCCTTCGGCGCGGTGTCCGTTCCGAGAAAGATCCTAGGCAACGCGATGCGGGATTGCAAGGCGGGTGCGCGACATTCCTCATCTCCTGGGTGGCACTCGGCCGTGTTGCATCGATTTCAGCGTGTCCGGCTCGACCGCCCCACCCGGTCACGCCCCCGCTGCCGCCGTGTTGCGACGCTCAGTCGAGCCGGAATCCGATTTTGACCCGCACCTGATAGTAGCCGACCTTGCCCTCCACGATATGGCCGCGTGTCTCCTGCACCTCGAACCAGTCGAGGTTGCGCAGGGTCACAGCGGCCTTGGCGATGGCGTTCTCGATCGCATCATCCGAACTCTTCGTGGACGAGCCGACGAGTTCGATCATCTTGTAGACGTGGTCAGTCATGGGAAATCTCCTTTCTTTTTGATCATAGTGGGTATGGCCACGGAAGCACACGGAATGACACGGAAAAATTCAGAAACCTCTGATTAGTCCGTCGTGCCGTCATTGCGAGCGAAGCGAAGCAATCTCCTTCGACGGCAGATCAATAACTTGGAGATTGCTTCGCTTCGCTCGCAATGACGGGTTAATCAGAGGCTCTTTCATTATGCCGACCCAGGATCAGCATCCACGGTTTGGTACCTGGGCTTTATACAATGAGCTTTTTCCGTGTTGTTCCGTGTGCTTCCGTGTGCTTCCGTGGCCATAAGGGGTTTAAGTAAGTGCCACAAGTGTATGAGACGAACCTGCGGACAGTTGAGTCTATCCTGCGGGTCAGGTCAAGGCGCGGCCCCGAAGGATGGGATCGGTGACACCTGCCCGGCCGTGTGCGGCGGTGTGCCCGCGTCGCGAAACTGTAATGTGGCCAGGTGTGCATAGAGTCCATCCTCGGCCATCAGTTCGTCGTGGCGACCGCTGGCTACGATCCGGCCCTGGTCCATCACCAGGATACGATCGACCTTGCGCACTGTGGCCAACCGGTGGGCGATAATCAGCGTGGTGCGCTCTTGCATCAGCTGTTCCAGCGCCTCCTGTACCAGACGCTCGCTTTCGGCATCCAGCGCACTGGTGGCCTCGTCGAGCAGCAACAGCACCGGGTTGCGCAGGATGGCGCGGGCAATGGCAATGCGCTGACGCTGCCCACCCGAGAGACGCACACCGCGCTCGCCGAGGAAGGTGTTGAAACCGGCCGGCAGGGCATCGAGAAATTCGGTGGCATGGGCGGCCTCGGCGGCGCGGCGTACCTCGGCATCGCTGACCCCCACATGGCCGTAGCGGATGTTCTCCCAGGCGTCGGCACCGAACACGACCGGGTCCTGCGGGACCAGCGCCATGCGCCGGCGCAGGTCCCGCGGATCGACCTGCTGCAGATCGACGCCGTCGAAGCGGATCGTGCCACTATCGGGGTCATAGAAACGCAGCAGCAGCTGCAATACCGTGGATTTGCCGGCCCCTGAGGGCCCGACCAGCGCGACCTTCTCACCGGGTTGCAGGTGCAGCGACAGGGATTCGAGGGCCGGGGTGTCCGGGCGTGAGGGATAGTGAAAGCCAACCGTATTGAACTCCACTTCACCCCGGGCCGGTTCGGGCAACGCGACCGGCATGGCCGGCGGCCGGATCTGCGGCTCGGTCGCCAGCAACTCCAGTAACCGCTCGGTCGCACCGGCGGCCCGCAGCAACTCACCCACCACCTCGCTCAGCGCACCCACCGAACCGGCCACCAGTACGGCATAGAAGACGAAGGCCGACAGCTCGCCGCCGGTGATGCGCCCGGCCAGTACATCATGACCGCCGACCCACAGGACGATACTGATGGCCCCGAAGGTCAACAGCATCACCAGTCCGCTCAGCAGCGCGCTGACGCGCGAGCGGGCGACCGCGGTGGTGAAGGCGGCCTCGACGCGGCCGGCATAGCGCTCGCTGTCGATACGCTCGTGGCAGAAGGCCTGCACGGTACGGATGCCGTACAGCACCTCGTCGATATAGGCACCGATATCGGCGATGCGATCCTGACTCTGGCGTGACAGCCGCCGCACACGGTGGCCCAACCACCAGACCGGAATGACCACCACCGGTACACCGAACAACACCAACAGCGCCAGCTTCGGACTGGTGACGGTCAACATCACCAGCCCGCCCGTGACCAGCAGTGTGTTGCGCACGGCGACGGCCAGGGTGGTACCGACCATGACCTGCAACAAGGCAGTGTCGGTGGTCAGACGTGAGATCACTTCACCGGTACGGGTGACCTCAAAGAACGCCGGCTCGAGCTTCAGTACCTGGTTGAAGACGGCCCGGCGGATATCGGCCACCACGCGTTCCCCCATCCAGGCGACGAGGTACACCCGGGCGGCGACGGAACCCGCCATCACGGTGACGACCACCAGGAACAGCAGCAGCGCCTGGTTCAGTGCCGCCGGCGAGTCGCTGCTCAGGCCGTGATCGACCACCTGTTGCAGCACCATACCGAAGCCGAGCACAGCGCCGGCGGCCACCAGCAGGGCGGTGAGGGCAGCCGCCAGGCGTCCGCGGTACGGCCGCAGAAAGGTGAGCACCTGGGCGAGCACCCGCAGGTTGCGGCTGGTGGGACGTGCCTCGGTGGTCGACGTTGGGGTGGGCGGTGGCATGATCTATCCGGTCGGGGATTCACCCGGCGTGGCCACAGCGCGATGCTGGACCGGCGTGGGGCAGCCGGTCACCGATGTCCGCGGCGCAGCCGGCGCATGACCTGCCACGACACCCAGCCGCGTCCCAGCCACCTCCCCACGCGACGGGGTCGCAGTACGGCAAGCACAAGCACGACGCCGATCAACCACTCGGGATGCGCCCGGATATTCCGCACCGCAGTCAACCCCTGATCGGCCAGTGCCAGCGGGATGCGCCACGGCTCGATGTCCTGCACCAGCGCCCGGCGCTGTGCCGCCGCCTGCGCAATCAGCCGTTCACGCCGCTCTGCCAGCGTGGCCGAATTCCCGCTCATGACCTGTAGCCGAGCTGTTGCCGGTCTTTGCGCAACTCGCACAGACTCGCCGCAAAGGGCCTCGGCTGGGTACGCAGCCTGTACACCGCCACAGCCGCTGCGGCCAGACCGGTCGCCAGGAAGAACCCAGTCAGCAGGCCCAACACCAGCAGGCGGTGCGTATCCCAGAAGGTAACCACGAGCAGCATCGCTGCCAGCACCACGCCCACGCCGACGAGAAACAGGGCCGCCAACACCAGGATCAGCTGCGTGAGGAGTTGTGCCCGTTGTTCCTCGAGGTCGACGGACAACAGCTCGAGGCGTGTATGCGCGATGCCGACCAGCGTGGCGGCAAGGTTCGTCAGCGACCCCAACAGCCCTTTGCCGGCACCGGGCGCCTGCTCTGTCATGGCGCGCGCCGACTAACGTCGGCCACCGCTGAGCAGACCCAGCAGCAGGCCGACACCGGCTGCAATGCCAATGGCACCCCACGGATGTTCGCGGACATAGTCATCGGTGGCCCTGGCCGCCTCTCTGGTCCTTGCCAACAGCGCCGCCTGCTCTTCCACCATCCTGGCTTTGGCCGCCTGGATGGATTCCTGCACCTTGGCGCGCACCTCGGCCACCTCCTGGCCACCCTGGTTGACGGTCGCTTTCAGCAGTGCTTCCGCATCTGCCACCACCGCTTTGAAATCGGCGATCAATTGTTCCCGTGTGACATCCTCAGATGACCTTTCCATAGCCTTCTCCGTTGATCGTTTCCCATACTGCCAATAACACAGGGATTACTCCCATCCATGCATCGTGCCCTTAGTATAGGTGAAGCCACCATACATCAACCCCACGATACCGGTCACAAACAACGCCTCGAAGGAGCGGGCGGGATTACTGCATAGGAAACATGCCCGCACCAAACAGCCCGAGCAAACCCATGACAATCAGATAGATAGCAACGATGTAGTTCAGCAGCCGCGGCACGAGCAGAATGAGGATACCCGCGATCAGCGCAACCAGGGGGCCGATACTCAACGTCATATTCATGTTCATGGCCATCTCCTTGGGTTTGGGGGACTGGGTGGGGGCATCATTATTCCAGCCTCGACTGCGTGATCCCGGCGGTCGTCGCTCGGTGGCATGGGGTGGCCCCCTGTATCAGGATAGAAGTCGTCGACGGGCATGAGGATACTATAGCCGCTGTGCTGGCAGAGGGGTGCGACCGGAAGATGGTCATTATGATGAAATGATGGTGCGGGATGGATACTTATCGTACAACCGGGCTTACAACCTCCGATCAGTTTGCTTGACCTTCGCGTTGGACGATACCTACACTATCGTGCTGATTCTCCAGCCAGAATTCATCGGTTATCGATGCCCCTTCAGAACAAGCCCATCGTCTTCTGTGATTTTGATGGAACGATTACGCAGCAAGATACCTTCTTTCGCGTATTTCAAACGTTCATTCCCGATGTCGCCGCCACTATCTGCCCGGCCATCGGCCGTGGAGATATCAGCCTCCGGGTTGGCCTCGAGCAACTGATCTCACATCTGCGGACGGCGGATGTGGAACGGATCACCGCCTTGATCTCGGCGCAACCGCTGCGCCCGGGATTCGAAGCATTCCTCGAGTATCTATCGACCAACAAAATCGCGTTTATCGTCGTATCGAGCGGCCTCCGTTTCGCCATCGAGAAACGATTGGCACCCTACCGCCCATTGATTCACAGCATACATGCCCTGGACGTCGACTTGAGTAGCCCCTTCATGCGCGCCGTCATCTCACATAACGATGCCGGAGAAGCCGTGAAAAAGGCCGACGTTCTGATCCGTCACCCGGCCAGCACACGCATCGTGATTGGAGATTCCATCTCGGACTATACGATGGCTATGCAGGCTGATTACCTGTTCGCCCGGGATCGCCTGTTCGACTTTGCTATTCGTAACGACCTGACTGCAGAATACTTCGATGACTTTTATGACATACTCCAAAAACTTTCGAGTATGACATTTCATGTTGCGGGGAAATAGCTGACATTACGCGCGCTACGGACTCCCGGCCATCAGGCGGTAGAGCCAATGCTTGTCAGATTGGCCGGGACAGGTTGATCTTCACCCTCCCCACCGTCACCACCGTCAATACCGGGCATCGCTCGGGTGGCATTGATGACCACCAGGATACTGCTGGCCGACATCAACAGAGCCGCTACCAAAGGAGTGAGATAACCCATCATGGCGAGCGGGATCGCCACACCATTATACGCAAGCGACCAGCCGAGACTTTGTCGAATACGTGTCCGGGTAACCCGTATGTAGTCGATCGCGTATAACACCCGCTCCAGCTGCTTTCCGGGGATGACGATATCTGCTGCCTCGGCGGCCAGCGCCGTAGGTGCCCCGAAGGCGATACCCAGGTCCGCTTCTGCCAAGGCTGGCGCATCGTTGCTGCCGTCGCCGATCATCGCTACGGTCCCCGCTGTTTTGAGCTGCCGGATGATCGCCGCTTTGGCCTCGGGAGGCACACCGGCGTGTACTTCATCGACATGTGCCTGATAGCCGCTGGGTCGTTCAGCACCCGTCAACAGCACCAGCCGACCGTGTCTGCGCAGTCGTTTTGCGACCTGCTCCCAGTTTGGGCGGGCGCGATCACGCGTTACGATGGCGCCTTCAACGCGGTTATCCCAGCCCACATAAGACACCACGCCCTCGCCGTGAAGGCCCTGTGAGACTTGCGTAGCAAGCGCCTCTGGAATCGTCCAGCCCAGGGTCGCAAACAAGACCCGGCTGCCTACCGCCACACGCCGGCCATCCAGTGTGCCCAGCACGCCACGACCGGGATGGATTTCGATGTCGCTGGCGGTGGCGGGACTTGCATCCAGTTGTGCGATGGCCTTGGCAACGGGGTGGCTGGAGTGCTGCTCCACCGCTGCGGCGTACGTGCCGACTGCGGGTGAACCGATCACTGTCACGACGGACATGTCGCCAGTGGAAAGTGTCCCCGTCTTGTCAATGGCGATCACATCGAAGTCCGGTGCTTTCTCGAACAGATCCGCACTGGTCACGATGATGCCGTTGTGGAGGCCCGCACCAATCGCCGTCGCGGTGGTCAGCGGGATTGCCAGCCCAAAGGTGCACGGGCAGGAAACGATGAGCGTTGCCAGGCTTGCCAGCAACGCCTTCTCCATTGGTGCCCCACTCAGGTGGAAAAAGAGTCCCACCAGCGCCGCCAGTACCAATACGATCGGGACGAACACCCGTGACAGCCGATCGATACGTGCCTGCATGCCGGTGCGGGAGCTTTGTGTATTCCAGAGGATATGCGCCAGATCCGCCATCCGGCTCTCCACCTGTGCCCCGATCTCGATCTCCAAATCACCTTCGAGCAGCGCGCTACCACCAATGACCTTCTCACCGATACTGCGCGTGATCGGCAGTGGCTCACCGGTCATCAATGCTTCCGAGACAGCGCCCTGACCACTGCGGACCACACCATCTACGGGTATGGTCTCTCCCTGTTGCACGGCAACGCGATCTCCGGGCTGGAGCTCATCGATGTTGCAGACTGTATATTCACCATCCCGACACACCCGGGCCGTCGGCGACCACGCCTCCATGATGGCATTGAGCGTCTCCGTCGCGCGCAGGCGTACACGGCGCTCAAGAAATCGACCCGCGGTTATCACTGCGATCAGCGTACCCGCCACCTCGAAATAGAGATCTATCGGGTCATAGAACAGCTGCACCACGCTATAGCTGTAGGCGGACAAGAAGGACAGTGCGAGCAGGCAATCCATATTGAGCATGCCAACACGGATACCCGTCCAGGCACCACGCAATATCGGCAATGCAACATAGAAGACCAGGATCGAAGTGAAGACCAGCAGCGCCAGCGGCGCCATTTTGAAAGCCAGCCACTGGATCGCCTCATAATCTGCATGGACGGCGAAACCGGCATGGATGGGGTAGATGAACAACAATGACAGCATCATCACGGCAGCGGCCAGACCGCCACCGCTCACCAGGCGCAGCAGGTCCTGGCTTTCGTCGTACTCGGGCGCGCCTTCGCTGCGCAGTCGTGCACGATAACCATAACGGCTCAGAAGTGACGGTAGAGCGGATTCCTGGATCTGCTGAGGATCGTAGGTGATCCTTGCCGTCGAAGTCGCGTAACTCGTACTCGCCGCCAGAATCCCGGGAGTATCAAGGGCAATCTTCTCTGTCAGGATCTCACAGGAGGCACAATGCATACCCTCGATCCACAGGTAGGCATCCAGACCCGGTCGGGTAGCGGCAGTGGAGCGGCTGGCGTCCTGTCTTGCGGCAAAAATGCCAGCGCCGAAATGCCGATATACCTCGCGACATGCGAAGCAGCAGAATTCATGCTCACCATCACGCAGTGGCGGCTGGGGTGTAGGCAGTCCACATAGCTTGCAAGGCATGAGGACCCTCTTATGCATGCAGCTTCGATCCAGGATACGGGGGGCCCCGTAACCCGCGAAGCGTCCGCATTGCTGCGGACGCTTCCTTGGGATACCACCACTCAGGCGGGTACTGTGGTCTGCTCGCCACCAAATGACGTCGTCGTGATCTCTCTGGATTTCATCAGGTTGTACGTATAGACGACCAATGATGCGCCCAGAATCAGCCCGAATACGACGATGAGGTTACCGTAGAGCATCCACCCCTCCTGGTTCCAGTCGGCGTACCGCTTCGGCATCCCGGCCGCACCGGCTGCCAGCATGGTCACCGCCGCGCCGACACCGCCGACGAAGAATAGCCGGATGAACCAGTTACCAAGCGCGGGGTCGAGCCTGCGACCGGTCATCACTGGGTAGTGGTGATACAGGATACCCAGCCAGCCGACGGACATTGACACGATCACCGTCATGGTATGGCCGGTCTGCCACACCGTTCCATGCAGCTGGTAATGCCAGGCGATATTTGACGTCACCATCGCACTGGCGCCGTCCAGGGTATACAGCGCCCAACCGGCCAGCGCCGCGATGATGGCGGGCTCTCTCTTCAGGCCGTGCTGCCAGATCGTGGCAAAGATGGTGAAGATGCTGACCGCCGCACCAACGCCGGTGGCCCAGCTCATCAGGTTACCCCAGTAGGACAAAATCGACGGTTGGTTGGGACCGAGGGTGATGAAATGATGCAGGAAAGAAGTGACCGATGTGACGAACAGAAGCCAGAGTGCAAGATTGGCGAGTTTGTCGCTGTACAGCTTGCGCGAACCGTCGGCGAGGTACAACGGCAGCGTCGCGTAGATCGCGCTAATGATCATAATCGCCATTGCTTCCATCAGATTATGAGCAAAGATATAAAAGCTGTACTGAAATACCACCGGCTCGAATGCCCAGCCCACCAGGGTCATGGGGAGGATTTTATACAGTCCAAGCATGAATGCCGTACCAGTCACCGTCAGCGGCAGGCCGGATACCAGCAAAATGAATGCGGCGAGTGCCATACCCAGCATACCGGGATCGCTGACCTTCCGCTCCGACAAGATCAACTCCTCCCGCTTCTGCCCGAAGAACAGCATCTTGATGAGCATGAGCGGATAGAACCAGATCATGCATGCGAGCATCAGATAAATGCCGGTGAAGCCGACCACTACCGAACTCATGCTCCACATCCCCATCTCTGCACCAACCATAGGCAGTGGGTACATGACGACCATGCTGACCTTCAGCCCCATCAGGACGGCGACCGTAAAGAGGGCCGCCCCCACGTTCATGGTGAAGAACACCATGGCGGCGAGCCATCCGGTAATCGGCTTTCCGACGCAGCCACCCGAGCGATGCAAACCGACCCCCATCATGAGCTGGAATGAGAACGGAAATGCGAGGGCTGCCCCGTGGAGCGTAAGACTGGTATAGAACAAGTCTGAGTTGAGATCGAATATCTGCGTGGCCGGCATGACGAAGCCGAGCAGGCCGGCGACACCCAGCCAGATGAAGGATGCCATGATCATCAGCGATGGCCAGGCATTGATGTCCTCCAGGCCGGTACTCTTGTCGACCGCGAAAATCTTGCCGAAGATCGGTGTCTTTTGAAGTATGGTACTTGCAACGGTGCTCATATCGTTTCCCCCTCCGCTTCGCAGCAGATGCGCTTAGTTGCTCGCGACAACAGTCAATTCATCCAGCATCGCATGATGGGCGATGCCACAATATTCGAGACACCGCACCTTGTAGGTCCCCGGATCTGTGAACGTATGCACCACCTGCGTCGGGTTGGTCAGACCCGGCATGAGGATCATGGTGAACAGCATGCGCCCATCCGGGTGGTATACGGCGAAACCGTGCTGGGTATCAGTACTCTTGCCGGAAAAACGGACCGGAAAGCCGGCGATGATCTTGCGATCGGAAATGTCATAGGCCCAGGATTGGGCGCTCACATTGATTTCCTGAACCGGTTCGCCCGTGGTGGCTGCATGCGCTGTGGCAATGGTAGGCATGAACTTGAGACTGGCGAGATTCACTCCGACGAAGACCACGAAGACCACTGTCAGCCACACCCCCTCGTAGCGCGACAGAGTACCCCGGGATACTTTGCTTGTCCGGGGCCCCTTCCTGCCAACGATGTACACGAACATCAGTGCGAACGGGCCAATCATGAACAGCACCATCCAGAACGCACCCCATGATGAAAACAGCCAGTCCAGCATAGCGATCACCTCCTCAATATGGGTCCCACGTACAAATCTCTAACCTACGCAGAGCGTGAGCTTGTGCTCGCCGCTTGCTGGCTCATCCCTACCTTACTATGGTGCTTCGACCATAAGGTGGTAAGGCATCCGGGACAATTAGGACATCCACCTAGTTCGGAGGAGGATTTCCCCCAGAGATCTGCTGCACAGCACACCCGGGATGGGTCAATACCTCGAATCCCTATAAGCTGTGTTTATAAGAATCAATTTGCCTCCCCTTTTTTAACTGATGGCGGCGGCAGGGTCGAGACGTTCAAGGCCGGCTTCGGGTTCCAGGTGTGCCCCTGTCCCCGACTATGAGCACGTGCCCAATCCCGCGAAAGATCGGTCTTGATACCCGGCACTCCACGGTGGAGACCGGTAATGATATTGAGTCGGTAATCCGTCGACCGGCTGCGCCACCTACGGTGTGTTCACCCGCAGCTGCATCGATAACTTCACCAGATCGGCCAGCGACTTCGCGTGGAGTTTCTCCATGACTTTGGCACGATGAGCCTCGACCGTTTTTGAACTCAGCTCCAGTGTGTAGGCGATGGCCTTGTTCGACATCCCCTCTGCCACCAGATCGAACACCTCGCGTTCGCGCGGGCTCAATGTCGAGATCAGCTCCGTGATTTCCACCTGCTTCGCAACCTTCCCACGTTGCTCGGCGTCAAAGATGATCGCTCTCTGTATTTTGTCGAGCAGCTCCTGATCGCGGAATGGTTTTTCCACGAAGTCGAAGGCGCCGACCTGGATTGCCCGTACCGCCATTTTCACATCGCCGTGTCCGGTAACGAAAATGATCGGCACATGATAGGCATAACGTTTCGCCAACTGCTCTTGCAGCTCCAAACCGCTCAAGCCTGGAATACGCACATCCAGCAGCATGCAACCCGGTGTCGTCTCTTCGTATGTGTCGAGAAAGGTCTGTGCGGAAGTAAACAGCTCCACTTTAAGTTTTACCGCCTCGATCAACCACCGCAAACTGCGTGCCACTGCAGGGTCATCGTCAATAATAAATACCGTAGGCTCGCTCATCACCGACGTACTCATGTACATGTGCCCTCAATGATAAGATGCACGTCGTTCCGCACCGATATACTCAACCGCATGTGTCCGCAAAGAGAAGGTGAAGGTCGCTCCACCCTCGGATTGGGGCAGCACCTGTAATTTTCCTCCATGAGATTCCATGATCGAACGACTGATGGACAACCCCATGCCTACGCCCTCACTCTTTGTCGTGAAGAACTGGTCGAATATCCTGCCTGCTACCAAGCGGTTGATCCCTGGCCCCGTATCGCTCACTTCCACCAGAACATAGTCTGACTCACCCTGCTTTGTGGTAATGGTAATATGACGTAGCGATGATTTTGACTCTACCATCGCCTCCACTGCATTACGCACCAGATTGCAGACTACCTGTTCTATCATGATGGCATCGGCTTTGACCTGCGGTAGGTCATCCGACAATATGAGGGTCACCTGCACGCCTTCCTGGCGTGTTTCCAGCTCGATGAACTTGTCCACACTGCGGATGATCTGGTTGATATTGGCGGGGACGATCCGCGGCTCACTCTTTCTCACGAAATCGCGTACATGCCGCATAATCTCCCCAGCACGCTCCGCCTGCTCACACACCTCTTCCAGCGGCTCGATCAATTCTGCCGGTGTCATCTCGCCAGAACGCAGCCGGCGGATACAACCGCGGGTGAAATTGGCGATCGCCGCCAGCGGTTGATTGAGTTCATGCGCCAGGCCGGTCGCCATTTCACCCATAGTGGACAGTCTTGCGACGCGCGCCAGTTCCAACTGATGTTGGCGTGCCTGATCCATCGCCCATTTATGTTCCGTTATATCGCGTGTGATACCCAGCAGGGCATACACATCGCCTCCTTCATGGCGCAGAGGTACCGCGTGCGTCTCCATCCAGCGGACCCTTCCCTTGAGTGTGATCGACTTGAACTCGTAGACAAGCGATTCACCAGCGAAGACCCGCTGTAGATTCTCCTTGTAGCAAGCGACAAAATCGGGCGCTACGACGGTATAAATCGGCTTGCCAACGATCTCTCCGGGAGAGCCTGCATCGAGCAGACGGAGCCCGGCTGGATTGATCTCTAGGACGGTGCCATCGCGGGCCTGCAGTTTTACACACTCTGGCTCTGATTCGATGATCGCCTTCAGGCGCATCTCACTTTCTTGGAGCCGTTTGGTTATTTTCCGCTGCGTGATCTCATCGGCCTGTATCGATTGCTGCAGTTCGCGATGCTTGAGCAGTAGCACCATAAACGCAACAACTACCATGGTCACGACCCAACCCAATACGACTATGCTCAGCAGGAATATTTCATGTGTCATGATCATTTCCTGATTGCTGGTTCCCGCACCAGGGCGTCACATTTTCAGTATGTACCCCGCCACCTTCACTCTTGCAGCCGTTTGGTTGTTTCCCGCTGCGTGATCTCGCTGGCCCGCATCGATTGCTCCAGCTCACGGTACTTGCTCAGTAGCACGAAAAACACAACAACGAGCATGGTCACGATCCAACCCAGTACGAGGATACTGAACAGAGATATGTCATGTGTCATAGTCATTTCCTGATTGCTGGTTTCCGCACCAGGGCAACATATTTTCAGCAGGTGCCCCACCACCTTCACTATGTCTGTTTTCCGTGACTGCCCATCCGGGTTATCACTATGATATGAACACGATCAAAGACCCGGTTGTCTGGCCCACATTGGTCATACAGATCTACAGACCCGGGTATGCAACGATCTGCCAATGCACGCTGCATGCCATGATTGGAACCTGGTCCATCACAAGACTACTCCGAATGAGGAATCTTTGATAATGGGATGTCACGGGCATGCGGTTCGCTGGCCCCCCGCGTGCTGCAGGTGCTTTCCCGGTGAGGGATAGCCGAACGGCCAAAGCGGCCCCTGCCGACATCTCTCCTGACAGAAGGGGGTCCACGCCTGAGCCATGCATGCTGCGCTGACAGGGCGCGATACACGTCCCGGTCTCCTGCAAACAAGCCACACACGGAACTCGTGTAACTATCTATTTCTATTGAGCTCTATAAAGCGTGCTGCCCAGCCTCGATCCCGATCGTGGCCCGCGGCTTCGAGCCGAACGCCATGCACGGCCGGCCGTGATCGAGAGACAGTGAGCAAGACCTTACGTGGCCACCGATCGGAAGCGTTGCCCGCCGAAACTCACTCGTGGGATGGATTGCCTGGAACGCGGCCCTGGCGGACGTCGCGCGCGGGCAATGCCTCACGATGTTTCAATACGATCATTCCAGCGCATTGTCGGGCACAGCTGCATTAGCCGTTTCTAATAAGGCACGTAATGATCCACCAGCAATGCTGTGAACAAGAGTGATAGGTAGGAAATAGAGTAGCGGAAGGCGCCACGGGCTGCGGCATCGCTGTAGTTACGTCTGAGGTTCCATGCCTTAACCGTGTATATGCTGCTCAGGGTTGCCGCGGCTGCCAAGTACAACCAGCCACTCATGCCGGTAACGAAAGGCAGGATAGAGACAAATCCAAGCACTACGGTGTAGGCCAGAATATAGTTCAGCGTGTACGAGAATCCCCGTACTACCGGCAGCATGGGAAAACCTGCACGCGAGTAATCTTTGACCCGATAGAGGGCCAGCGACCAGAAATGCGGCGGCGTCCAAAGAAAGATAATCAGAAACAGTATCCACGCCTGATACGGCACATCACCTGTGACGGCTGCCCAGCCGAGTACCGGTGGCATCGCACCGGACGCCCCTCCGATAACGATATTCTGCGGGGTGAGCGGCTTCAAGATCACCGTATAGATGATTGCATAGCCCACAAATGTACCCGCTGTCAGCCACATGGTCAGCGGATTGACGAGATAGTACAGGGTCCCAAGCCCCGCTACCGAGGTTACGCTCAAAAAGATCAGCGCCTCGGATGAACACACATCGCCGCGCGGTAATGGACGGCCGCGTGTTCTTGCCATGAGTGTATCGATCTGCCTTTCGATGAGACAGTTCAACGTCGCGGCGGAACCCGCAACCAATGCGATGCCCAGGGTGGCTGCGAGCAGCAGTGGAAGGGGCACCATCCCCTCGGTGGAAACCAGCATGCCAATCACTGCACAGAATACGATCAGCAGAACGACACGCGGCTTGGCGAGACGAAGGTAACTCTTCAGGATGATGCCGGGGCGCCCCCCGGCTAGAGCCGCTTTATCCATGTGGGCTTCGACCTCGAAAGTCCGGAGACTTCAGTCTATTCAGCCCGGGCACTTATTCAATAAGTAAATACGATGGGGCCATTAGGTAAATATCCCCGGGGCGCAATTGTGAGTACTTTTTCCATCTCAGGTCTGTCGCCCCTATACCGGCAAGCTGTCGCAAAGCCTTGGCACATATTCTGCTTGCAGGCACTCCATTGCTTGGCTGCATGCCTCTCAGGAGTCTCCGCTGACGATATTGCAGAGTTCTGTCGTCATCAATCCATCCGGCAGTCAAACAAGTCTCCTCCCTTTTACCGCCAACCTGCTTGGCGGTTTTTTTTGTCCCCATTTCTGCAGCGACCGCCACCCCGCGCTACCGTGCGCGCTGTAACAGAACTGTCGCACAGCGTATCGCAACCAACACATTATTGATCTCTTTCGTCACATCACGAGCTTCCCAGCCCGCCGTACTGCAACCCCACATCTGGCCAAAGCATCCGTCGAAACGCCCGCACTGCCAGCCGCGATTCTCCCGGAACCAGCCTAAATAACCTTTTTATTAACAAGGTGTTATGGGGCATATAGGTACACCTGCCGGCACCCGTTTGAATATCTTCTCTTTATACCCACATAAATTGGCATAGAACATGCCCCATTCCTTCTGTCGCCCCGAACGACAGCGTGAAACTTCGAGGACGCGACAGTCGAGGGCGCACGCCCATGCCCTCCCCCCAAGACACAGCCACCACCGACATCGATAGGGAGAACACCCATGCCCCAATCCCAACTCAAGGCAACGCTCAGCGCGACCATGGAATCATTCACCGCAAATCCTGACGGTGCAAAACTCGTATTCAGCGCCAAGACCAAGCTGGAGAATGGTGTTAGTTGCAGTGCGAAGGTGCGCAACTTCATGCCGATCGCAACCGATGAGCCACCGGAACTCGGCGGAAAAGACAGCGCCATGAATCCTGTGGAACTCGTCCTCTGTGCGCTGGGGACCTGCCAGGAAGTCATGTATTCAGCGTACGCCGCCGTGATGGGCATCGAACTCGAAAGCGTTGAAGTGGACGTTCGTGGCTATCTCGATGCGCGCGGTCTGTTTGGTATGGCGGACGTCTTTCCTGGATACGACAAGATCCGCTATGAGACGCGCATCACCAGTTCCGCCGATCCGCAATCCATCAAGAATCTGATCGATGCAGTCGAGTCTCATTGCCCCGTCATGGACACCATCGTCCGCCCCGTGGCAGTCACTGGAAAGTCCTTCTTGAATGGCAATCCGGTGCACACGACAGCGGCTACTGGTGAGTCTGGCAACAAGGCCACTGCGCCGTCCACCGCCAGCTAGCTACAGGGCTTGTGTGCTATCGATAACATGCTCTGTCTGCGGGCATGGCCAGGATATGAACAAGCATCCCATAAGATAGAAACGATCTCGAAGGAGAATTTGATGAAATCCACCCGACTGAAGCTGTTGGCGGCCTGCGTCAGTGCCGCCGTCTTATCACCCGCAGCACAGGCCGGACCACATGGGTTCGATGCACACAACACCTTTGCGCCCGCCTCCAGCGCCCTTGCCGGGACGAGCATTGCCAAGCCCCAGGACACGGTATCCGCCGTATTTGGAAACCCGGCAACCTTGACCCAGTTCAAGGGAACACAGTTCACCTTCGGTGGGACCTTCTTCAAGCCTACGGTGAAGCTGACCCACGACGGCAGCGTCACCGGCGCCGCGTTCAGCGGGACATCCGGCACCGATATCTTCCCGGTACCGGAGATTGCGGTAACCCAGGATCTGAGCGGCCTCGGTATGCCTGCCACCCTGGGCCTGGGCATAACGGCGCTCTCCGGACTGGGTTCCGAGTTTCGCGGTACCGCCGGAAGCCTCGGTGCCGGCGGCGAATCCGTAACCCTGGGCATCAATGCGGGCCTCGGCTATGCGGTGACGGACAATCTATCCGTCGGCGGCGCCGCGACAATAAGCTTCTCCGAACTCGACATCGGCCTTTCATCCTCCAGCGCCATGACCCATGATCTCGGCATTCGTGGGACCTTGGGCGCAACCTACGCGGTCGGCGACACCACCATCGGTGGTTTCTATCAGACGGCACTGAAACATGACTACGACAATATGGTCGAGACGGCTCCGGGCGTGTATGCAAACGTGGCCATCGAACAGCCCGCCAACATCGGCATTGGGATCGCCAACAGCAGCCTGATGGGGGGTGATCTGCTCCTCATGGCAGACGTGATCCACAAGTACTGGCGTGATGCGGATTTCTGGGGTGATCTCTATGACGACCAGACCGTGTATTCTGTCGGTGCCCAGCTGACCCGGGGCAAGGTGAAATACCGTATCGGCTATGGCTATGCGAAGGAACCCACGCGCGCGGATGCCCATGCCCCTGTCGGCCCCCTGACCCAGATCAACAGCGCGTACGGCGTGATACCCCTGTCCGATCCGGTCGTACAATACCTGCAGGCCACGCAGGCGGCGGTACTCTACGAACACCGGCTGACCGCGGGTGTGGGCATCGACGACATTCTGATGCCGGGGCTCACGCTGGACCTCGCCGGCGGTTACGAATTCAAGGAAGACCGCGATTACGGTACGGGTTCACTGCCGGGTGGCGGCCATACCCATGCGGAGACCAAGGCCTGGCAGGTTGGATTTGCGCTTACCTGGAAGTTCCTGTAAGCCATCCCGAGGCATTACCCACTGAAACCGGTAACAGGAGGCTGTTACCGGTTTTTTGTTACTGCCGTCTCATGGCTTTTATCCTGAAGCAATTCATTTCAGCCACGGAAGTACACGGAAGTAAAACCGCGTTGCCAAGCTCTGCCTCTGTACCTGGCGAATGCCGCAGGCTGTTGAAGCAGATGATCTCATCCGTGTTTTTCCGTGTGCTTCCGTGGCCAATGTATTTTTTTGTGGCTGTCGCCGGCCCGTAAGCCACCACCTCCGCGTCTGCTCAAGCCGGAATATCTGGATTGGTGCGATTTCATTTGCGAGACACTCGATTGCGTCACCTGATCCAATACCAAACCGTTCGCATTGCCGCTTGGACACACTGCGTCGTTTACGACACACCCCGACATGCCATGTGGCACGACTGTCACGGCCAGATCGGCCCAATCGCACGTGCGATCATCTCCTTCCGCACTGGTACGAAATTTGCCTTCCCCCCTAGTGAAACATTCCAGTGAACCATTTACGGCCCTGAGGCGATCCGCATGGCAAAACGACTCGTAATCCTGGGCGCAGGACCGGCTGGCTACGTCGCCGCCCTGAAGGCCAGCGCTGGCGGCTTGGATGTTACTTTGATCGGCACCCATGACACCGGCGGCACATGCCTCCAACGCGGTTGCGTTCCCACCAAAACGCTCGTCTCGAGTTGCGACGTGTTGGATAAAATCCAGCGTGCCGATCAATATGGTATCCACGTGAACGGAACTGCCACCCCTGATTGGCCCAGCCAGCAGCGACGCATGGCCAAGGTGGTTGCCACGATGACCGGTGGCATCACCGGTCTGCTGACGCAGAGGGGTGTAACACAGATCCCCGGCTACGCGCGCTTCGTCGACCGACACACGGTGGAACTGACCGACTCCACCCGGCTCCACGCGGACTACTTCCTGATCTGTACAGGGTCTGCGCCGTTGCAGCCATCGCTGTTTCCCTTCGACGGCGAGCGTGTCGCGGTCAGTGACGATGTCCTGAAATGGGACCATCTGCCGAAGTCGCTGGTGATCGTCGGAGGCGGCGTCATTGCCTGTGAGTTCGCCTTCATCTTCCAGATGCTCGGAGTGGATGTCACCGTCATCGAGGCAACGGACAGGCCGCTTCCTGGAGAAGATCGCGATATATCCATGCTGATGGCCAGAGAGATGCGCAAGCGGCGAATCCGTTTCGTGCCTTCCGCGATGGTCGACCACGTGGAGCTGCAGGCCGATTCAGTAGTCTGTCACCAGAATGGAAGCCAGCTCGCCGCTGCCGAGCGCGTGCTCGTAGCCATCGGGCGACGACCGCATACGGAAGGACTCCAGCTGGAAGCGGCAGGAATCCGTACCGGGGGGCGTGGCGAGATCGAGGTTGATGGTGTCATGCAGACATCGGCTTCAGCCATCTACGCCGCCGGTGACGTTACCGCTCAGTTGATGCTGGCTCATATGGCGTATGCACAAGCAGGCGTGGCAGTAGATCACATGCTGGGCAAGAAACCGCACGGCCTCTTGACGGATAATATCCCACGCGTCACATTCACTCATCCGGAGGTGGCGAGTGTGGGCATCACCGAACAGACTGCCCGCGACCGTGGGCTGAATGTCCTGTGTGGCACATTCGACTTCCGTGCCCTTGGCAAGGCACACGCCATGGGAGAACTCGTGGGCACGGTGAAGGTAGTGGGTAATGCGGACAACCGACAACTGCTGGGTGTTCACATGATGGGTGCGCATTCAGCCGAAATGATCCATGAGGCCGTCATCGTCCTGAATCGTGGCGGTACAGTCGACGAAATCTGTTCGACCGTACACGCCCACCCTACCCTCTCCGAGGCTATACTGGAGGCAGCCGAAGCCGTCTTCGGAGCCGCTACCCACAAACCATTTCAAGCACTGGCATCACAGGACATCGCTCATGACAATCCCGGAAGACTTGCTGTATAACACAGGGCACTTGTGGTGCAGGTGCGAACAGGAGGGCCTCTATCGCATCGGAGTCTCCCACCACGCCCAGTCCAGCCTTGGGGAAATTGCCTACGTCGAGTTGCCGGACCCTGGCGCGACGATCGTACAGAACGAATCGTTCGGCGCGATCGAGTCGATCAAGGTGGTGAACGAACTCATGTCACCTCTCAGTGGCACCGTGGTGGAGATTAACGATAATCTTCGCACTACTCCGACGCTGGTGAACGAGACCCCTTACAACGATGGCTGGATGCTGCTTGTCAGAGTCGACGACGACACCCAGCTGACCATCCTCATGAACAGCGGGGACTACAGCGCATTCATACGCTGAAGGCACCCCTGTCTGCGCGGCGCGCTTGGCGAGCACCTGTCACCCGGGGAGGGTTTTCACGCTGCCCCTGGGTTTCAAACTTTCACGGTGTGCTACGAGGGCTTCGTAGACGAATGTTGTGAGGCCGCTGCCGCCAACACCCTTGCTGTCGATATGCTCTAAAAGCAACTGGCGCATACGCGGGTCCCAGGATCGACGCAGGTGGTCGGCGGTATCATGCCTCGCCTGATCGAGGTCGGGCATTGTTTCGAAGAACGCCCCTATCTGGTTTGCCATTGTCACGAGACTTTCGACCTTCATGGTTCGGCTCCATACACCAGGCGTTCATGTAATCTTTCCGGATGGCTATAGACGACGAAACAATCATCCCGCGCAAAGCCCACCAGGGTTACATTGGTCTCTTCTGCAAGACGGATGGCCAATGCCGTTGGCGCCGATATCGCTGCTAAAAAGCCGATCCCGACACTGGCTGCCTTCAATACCATTTCGTAGCTCGCACGGCTGGTCACCAGGAGACCCCCCTGGTTGAAATCGCAGCGGGAGCGCGTCAGCGCGCCGATCAATTTATCCAATGCATTGTGCCGCCCCACGTCTTCACGGATCAGGCCCAGCCGACCCTGGCTATCCAACCAGCCTGCCGCATGCGTCGCGCCGGTGTTCTGCATCAGAATCTGACCCGCACGCAGCTGTTCGAAGCCGCTACGCAACGACCTCGGTCGGTGCCGGCTCACACTGGTCACGGCTGCGGGTACACGGTACACCTGCTCGAGGGATTCTGCGCCGCAGAGGCCGCAACCCGTCCTGCCGACGAGCGAACGACGCCGCTCCTTCAGGCTTGCAAAGGCCCTTGCCGCGATGTGCAGCCGCACCGAAATACCATGCTCCCGGGCCTCGATCTCTATATCATAGAGTTCACTGAGGTCAGTGACGATGCCCTCAGTGAGACTGAACCCAATCGCAAAATCCTCCAGGTCGGCGGGCGACGCCAGCATGACGGCATGCGTGGTGCCGTTGTACTCGAGCGCCACCGCCTCCTCTTCGGCGACCTGTTCGGCCACCTGCCGGCTCCGGCCATTGGACCAGCGGCTCACTTCAAAACCAGTGAACGTCTTGTGATTCATCTCCGCAGTCTGCGGCTCGTGCGCCACAACACATTTCATGGCCAGTCAGCTCGTCACAGTGGTTGCCGGCTCGGATTCCGCCGGAAGCAGTTCCAGCTGCTGTCGGTTGAACTCTGCGCGGGTACGCTGCCACTCAGACAACTGCTCTACGGCCTTTACCTGCACCGCGGTCACTTTGTATTCCGGGCAGTTGGTCGCCCAATCTGAATTCTCCGTGGTAATCACATTGGCGCCGCATTCGGGAAAATGGAACGTAGTATAAACCACACCAGGCTGCACCCTCTCGGTGACGTCCGCTCGCAGGACCGTCCGGCCCACCCGCGACTCTATGCCGACCCAGCCCCCATCCACGATACCGCGCTCCTCGGCATCGTGTGGATGTATTTCCAGGAGATCTTCATTGTGCCAGCGATTGTTATCGGTCCGGCGCGTCTGTGCACCCACGTTGTACTGCGTAAGAATACGACCTGTGGTCAGGATCAATGGATACTTCCGGGTCACCTTCTCGTCTGATGGGACGTACTGCGTAATGATGAACTTGCCTTTACCGCGCACGAACTCATCGACATGCATGACAGGCGTGCCGTCTGGCGCCGCATCATTGCACGGCCACTGCACGCTCCCCAGCCGATCGATCTTCTCGAAACTTACACCATTGAACGTCGGCGTCAGTGCAGCGATCTCATCCATGATCTCGGCTGGATGCGTATAGTTCATGGGATAGCCAAGCGCATTGGACAGGGCCATGGTGACCTCCCAGTCGGCCAGGCCTGCCTTTGGCGGCATAACCTTGCGTATGCGGGATACCCGCCGTTCCGCGTTGGTGAAGGTTCCGTCACGCTCCAGAAAGGATGATCCCGGCAGAAATACGTGCGCGTACTTCGCGGTCTCATTCAAGAAGAGATCCTGTACCACGATACATTCCATCGCCGACAGCGCAGCGGTCACGTGCTGTGTGTTGGGGTCCGACTGGGCGATGTCCTCTCCCTGACAGTAAAGCCCCTTGAAGTGGCCACCCAGGGCCGCATCGAACATGTTCGGGATACGCAGGCCGGGCTCATCTTGCAGCGTCACACCCCAGGCCTGTTCGAATTGTCGCCGGGTGTCATCATCGGAGATATGGCGATAGCCTGGAAGCTCATGCGGGAACGAACCCATATCGCAGGAGCCCTGCACATTGTTCTGTCCGCGCAGGGGATTCACGCCTACACCGTCCCGGCCGATATTGCCGGTCGCCATCGCCAGGTTTGCGATCCCCATGACCATGGTGGATCCCTGCGCATGTTCAGTGACGCCCAATCCATAATAGATCGCCGCGTTGCCGGCCGATGCATACAGACGTGCCGCGGCGCGCAATTCCTCAGGGGCAACACCGGTAACGTCTGCGAGCGCCTCCGGCGAATTCTGTGGACGTGCCGCAAACTCCCGCCAGCTTTGAAACGATTCCTGGTCACAGCGCTGTGCCACGAACGCCTCATCGACCAGGCCTTCCGTCACGATCACGTGTGCCATGGCGCTGATCAAGGCGACATTGGTACCAGGGCTTACCTGGAGATGATAGTCCGCATGAACATGCGGCGATCTGACAAGATCGATAGCACGTGGATCCACCACAATGAGGCTGGCGCCCTCCCGCAGACGGCGTTTGAGGCGTGACGCGAACACGGGGTGGGCATCGGTCGGGTTCGCCCCGATCACCATGATCACGTCGGCACTCTCGACCGACTCGAACGTCTGGGTACCCGCTGATTCACCGAAGGTCTGTTTCAGACCGTAGCCCGTCGGTGAGTGGCACACCCGTGCGCAGGTATCCACGTTGTTATTGCCAAAGGCGGTGCGCACCAGTTTTTGTACCAGATAACACTCTTCGTTGGTGCACCGGGAGGAAACGATTCCGCCGATGGAATCCTGCCCATATTTCTTCTGAATACGCTGCAACTCGGACGCCGCGTACTCGATCGCCTCTGTCCAGGACACCTCCCGCCATGGGTCCTGGATGGTTTTGCGGATCATCGGCGTGAGGATTCGGTCCTTATGACTCGTATAGCTCCAGGCGAACCGCCCCTTGACGCAGGAATGGCCTTCATTCGCCTTGCCATCCTTGTAGGGCACCATGCGTACCAGCTTGTTGCCCTGCATCTCGGCAATGAACGCGCAGCCTACGCCACAGTATGCACAGGTGGTGACGATGCTATGGTCCGGCTGCCCGTTTTCTATGATGGTGTTTTCCACCAGCGCTGCGGTGGGGCACGCCTGCACGCAGGCGCCACACGAAACACATTCCGAGGTCATGAACGGCTCGTTCTGGCTCACCACGACACGCGATTCGAAACTGCGGTCCGCGATGGTCAGGGCATAGGTGCCCTGAATGTCGTCACAGGCACGCACACAGCGGCTGCATACAATGCATTTCGTCGGGTCGTAGGTAAAATATGGATTGGACTCGTCTTTCTTGTCTTGAAAATGATTCCATCCAGAGTAGCCATAGCGCATGTCCCGCACGCCGACGATACCGGCCATGGTCTGCAGCTCACAGTTGCCGTTCGTAGGGCAGGTCAGGCAATCCAATGGATGGTCGGAGATATACAACTCCATAACCCCACGGCGCAGCTCCGCCAGCCGGGGACTCTGCGTGCGCACCTGCATGTCCGCTTTCACGGGTGTCGTGCAGGATGCCGGGAAGCCGCGCTGCCCTTCGATTTCCACCAGACACAAGCGGCAGGACCCGAAAGGCTCCAAGGTGTCGGTGGCGCACAGCTTGGGTATCATGCTGCCGGCCTCTGCGGCGGCCCGCATGACGGAGGTGCCGGCCGGCACGGTCACATCCACCCCATCGACGCTGAGAGTCACCTCATCTGCGGCTGTCCGGGCGGGTGTTCCAAAGTTTTTTTCGCTGATCTGATACATGGCAGGATCTCCTTACGCGGTACCCTCACCCAACGGCCTTGTCTGCAGTCGGTACGGAGAAATCTTCGGCAAAGTGGTCGAGCGCGGAGAGCACGGGGTAAGGCGTCATCCCACCCATGGCACACAAGGAGCCGTCCACCATCGTGCCACACAGATCGCGCAGCAGTTCGATACGCTGCTCGACGGCACGTCCGGCGATGATATCGTCGATCACCTCGACACCCCGCACCGAACCGATCCGGCACGGCGTGCACTTGCCACAGGACTCCAGCGCGCAGAACTCCATGGCGAAACGCGCCTGCCTGACCATGTCCACCGTATCATCGAACACGACGATCCCGCCATGGCCCAGCGAACCGCCGACAGCCGCCAGGGCCTCGTAATCCACTTCGACATCGAGACTGGTGGCGGGCAGATACGCACCCAGCGGTCCACCCACCTGCACGGCCCTCACGGGGCGCCCGCTGGCCGTGCCACCGCCGAAGGTCTCGATCAATTCACGCAGCGTCACCCCAAATGCCTTTTCGACCAGGCCGCCCTGGCGGATGTTACCGGCCAGCTGCAGCGGCAGCGTGCCGCGCGAGCGCCCCATGCCGAAGTCCCGGTAAAACTCCGCGCCGCGCGCCAGTATGAGTGGCACCGTCGCGAGTGAGATCACATTGTTGATCACGGAAGGCTGGCCGAACAGACCGGCGAGCGCCGGCAGGGGTGGCTTGGCCCGCACGATACCGCGCCGGCCTTCCAGACTTTCCAGCATCGCGGTTTCCTCACCGCACACATACGAACCCGCGGCCTTGCGCACCTCGATATCGAACGCCTTGCCCGAGCCGAGGATGTCCCCGCCGAGATAACCCCGATCTCGCGCCACCATGATCGCGGCCTTGAGTGTCTCGACAGCGTACGGATATTCGGAACGGATGTAGACATAGCCTGCCGTCGCACCCACGGCAAGACCGGCGATCGTCATGCCTTCTATGAGCATGAACGGGTCGTCTTCCATGACCATGCGGTCCGAGAAGGTCCCGGAATCGCCCTCGTCCGCATTGCAGACGATATAGCGTGTCGGTGCAGCCGCCTCGAGCACCGTCTTCCATTTGATGCCCGTGGGGAAACCTGCACCGCCACGACCGCGCAGGCCGGATGCGGTGATCAACTCCACGATTTCCCTGCCGTCCATGCCCAGGGCCTTGTGCAGGCCTGCATAGCCCTCATGGGCAACGTAGTCTTCCAGCGAGAGTGGATCGGTGATGCCGATACGGGCGAAGGTCAAGCGTTCCTGGCGGCTCAGATACGGGATGTCTGCGGTCAGCCCATGGGCGTGCGGGTGATCTCCGCCCTCCAGAAAGGAGGCGTCGAACAATGCCGCCACGGCGTCGGGCTCGATCGGACCGTAGGCTATGCGCCCCTGTGCCGTTTCGACCTCCACCAGCGGTTCCAGCCAGAACATCCCCCGCGAGCCGTTGCGTACGATCCGGACATCGACTGCACGCCGCTGGGCCTCCGACAGGATGGCGTCGGCCACCGCATCCGCACCGAGGGCCAGTGCTGCCGAGTCCCGTGGTACGTACACCGTGTAGCTCATCCTTCGTCCTCCAGTGAGGCGATCAGTGCATCGAAGCGTTCCGGTGTCACACGGGCGTGAACCCGGCCATCGATCATCAGCGCAGGTCCGGTGGCACAAAGACCGAGACAGAAAACCGGCTCGAGGCTGATGTGTCCATCCGTCGTGGTTTCATGAAATGTACAGCCAAGGCGCTGCTGTGCATGGGCGGCAAGGGCGACTGCATTCTGGGCCTGACACGCCTCGGCGCGACACAGCTCAATCAGATGCCGCCCACACGGCCGCGTCCGGAAGTGATGGTAGTAGCTGATCACACCGTGTATTTCCGCTCGCGACAGGTTCAGCGCAGCGGCAACCGTGGGAACCGCCGAAGCGGGTATATAACCGATACGATCCTGAATGGCGTGCAGTATGGGTAATACCGAGTCCGGGGCATGCCGGTGTTCGGCAATGGCCGCGTCGATTGCAGCGGCGGCGTCTGTCGTTTGAGCTTTCACGGCTAACCCCTCTCGCCTGATGGTGGCCTGTCCACGGCGCTGCCAGTGGAACTCCGGGTTCGTGGACACAGGGCACATCAGGCATGCCCGAGGCGCTGATGGTTATTAAACCCTGGCAATTGATAAAGCCTCACGCCGTGTCGGCAAGTGTCGGCCGTATGGGCGCGGCCGTCCAACCCACATGGACAAGGTGAGACCGCGGAGCGGTCGGGAAGATACCCCGGGGCACGTATCCATGAGCCATCTGCATCGCCGCCAGACCAGTTTTGCATGATGTATGCCAGCCCGATGTTTGGGATACACCGAACAACCACTCACGTCCGGGCGCGGGTCACCGCGGCCCGACACCGCCAGTCCGCAGACATCCAACCGCGGCTGGCCGTGCCCTGCCGCCGGCAAGACGGCCACGAGGGCCCAGATGGTCAGTCATCAAAACCGGCCGCCTGCGGAAAGGTGCGCAGTAAACGTTTCACTCATCAAGCAGTTAGTGGTGTGCCCGGGGCACCGTGCGTGCGTGTGGCAGCCGCTCGCTGAGCGGGTGAGCAGTTTACGGGCCAGACTGTCCCATATGCGGCACAGTTGCATCTTATTGGTTACAGCGGTATACCCGACACATGACGTCGATAGCGCTACACGTGACGTCACATCCCATCGGCCTATGACACCGCCTGACGACAAACCATCCGGATATTTCTGGTACAGGTGTCACGGTCCAGGGTCATGCTGGTCAGGATCCATCACGGTTACGGCATGAATGATGCTATGACCGGAACACGTATCCGAGGTGATGTTCATGGATATCTCTAAGGCCCTCTCCAGACATCGTGAGCGCGTCCTGTCGGTAGTCTCCGGCGAGCACTCATCCCCCCCGATCGACCACTCGATCCTCAACTCGTGGCAGCGCTGCGTCCAAGATTATGGCCTCGATCCGTCCATTACCCATGAACCGGTCGTTGTCGACGGACCGGAACTCAGCCAGCGGCGGGAACGGCTGGCAAGTCTCCTCTCCATCGCACGGGTGGAGATGAGCAATCTCTACCAACAGATCGCCGGCTCCGGTCATTCAATTCTGCTCACCGATACAGATGGCGTCGTTCTCAACTACGTAGGTGATCCGAGCTTCAATGAGATCGCGGCCAAGCGCGGCCTGATAGAGGGCGCCGTATGGAGTGAGCAAGCCCAGGGCACGAATGGGATGGGCACCTGCCTTTTCGAACAGCAACCTGTGATTATCCATCAGCGCGAGCATTTCTTCACCAACAACCTCGCGCTGACGTGTACGGCCGCACCCATTTTCGATCCCAGTGGCAAAGTTCTCGCTGTTCTCGATGCATCGAGCGAATCGATTCGCGCCCAGCAGCACACCCTGGTGCTGGTCAATATGTCAGCGAAAATCATCGAGAACCGGGTTTTTTTGTGCATGTTCAAAAATCACTTCATCATGCGCTTTCATAGCAGACCTGAATTCGTCAATACGCTCGGTGAGGGCTTGATCGCCTTTCAGAGTGATGGCGTCATTCTCGCGGCCAACCGCAGCGCCTTGTTCCAGCTGGCCTATAAAGACCAGGACGACATCCACACCAACAAGATAGGCGAGATATTCGATAGCACCTTCAGCCGTCTGCTCGACCAATCCAGTAACCAGCTCCTCGCCATTCCGATCCATGATGCAAAGAATGCGCAGCGTTTCTACGCCGTTCTGCAGGTCCCCGAAGCCAGGCGAACCACCCCCGGCACCCACAAACAGGTCTGTCCGGTGGATTCCAAGGCGCATGCACCGGCCGGGGGCCTGCTGGATACACTGGAGTTCGGTGATGCCCGGATGGCGCAGAATATCCGTATTGCCCGGCGGGTGCTCGACCGCGATATTCCGATTCTCATCAATGGAGAAAGCGGAACTGGCAAAGGTCTGTTTGCCAAAGTGATCCATCTCGTCAGCATGCGATCGGAAAAGCCCTTCGTTGCCATCAACTGTGCCTCTATCCCGGAATCTCTCATTGAGAGCGAATTGTTTGGTTACAAGGCCGGTGCCTTCACGGGCGCCAGCCGCCATGGGAGCCCCGGCAAGATCGTCCAGGCCGACGGTGGCACACTCTTTCTCGACGAGATCGGCGACATGCCACTGTCGCTACAGGCACGCCTGCTGCGGGTACTGGAGGAGAAGGAGGTCGTACCGCTGGGTGGACATACACCGATCACTGTGGATCTGCGTGTCATCAGCGCCACGCACCGTGACCTCCCCGGCATGGTTGCCGACGGCAGTTTTCGTGAGGATCTCTACTACCGCCTGCAAGGCGTCACTGTCACACTCCCCCCTCTGCGGGAACGCAGCGACAAGCTCAACCTCATTAAATACCTGGTCGGTGTGGAGGCGGGCGAGCGGCATGGTATTAAGATAGATGAATCCGTATACGATCGGCTGGCGGGTTACTACTGGCCTGGAAATATCCGTCAACTCCGCAATGTCCTGCGTACCCTGATCGTCCTGTGCGACAGCGATTACATCACGCTGGATGACTTGATCGACGATCTGTTCCTGGAGGCGCGCGGAAAGGACACACCCGACAGCCGGAAAGTCACACACACTTCCAACGATGCCCCCACTGATCCGCTGCGCAATGCCGAGCGGGAGGCCCTGCTTCGTGAACTGGAGTGTCACCGTTGGAACATTTCGAGTGTCGCCAAGCGACTCAAGATCAGCCGCAATACGCTGTATCGCAAGATGAAACGCTGCGACATCACGCCACCGTGCTGAATGCCCGGGACACGCCCCGGGCACCCGTGCCCGTCGGATGCGGTGCGGACTGTAACCGCAGGAGCGCCGCCGACCAGTATGACCCGGAGCCGATGATCGTCAGGAGAGCACCGTAGTGGCGACTTCTTTACCGACGGGTTTCTCCGTGAGCATAGATCCCGGTGGGCTGCGCTTCAGCGCCGCTCATTTCATAACCTACGGCGGTAGCTGCGAAAATCTTCATGGACATAACTTTCATGTAAGAATCGATGCGCATGGCAATAATTCCGACGATGAACTGGTGGTCGACTTCGTCCTCTTGACCCGCCTGGCGCAGGCGGTCTGTGACCAACTGCATGACAAGGTACTGGTGCCCGGCAAGAGCCCCGTCGTTCAACAAACAGGTGAGAACGGCCTCGTCCACGTACGCAGCTACGACAAGTATTTCGTATTCCCCGAAGACAACGTCTGCGTCCTGCCCATCGCCAATACGACTGCCGAGATGCTCGCCTGGCATGTCGGCGAGCAGCTGCTGGCGACGCTGCGCGAGACCACTGACATCTCCAATCTCGCGATTCTCGAGATCGCTGTAGAGGAAGCCGACCGACAGTGGGGGATATCACGCCGGGTTCTCCGCGATGACCGCTGAGAACTCCAGGCCACGCCGCGCCTGGGCATTGACAGGTTCCGGCCACTATCTGCGCGAATGCCTGGAACTCGCGCTCGAACACCCCGCTACGGATCTCTTCCTCAGTGCCGCCGCTGCTGAAGTGTTGACCATGTACGGCCATTCGCTCTCTGACCTGCGCCGTCGGGTGCGGATATTTCGCGACAACACCGCCAGCGCACCGCCAGTCGGTCTGTTCTACGAGGGCCACTACCATACCCTGGTGATCGCGCCAGCCACCTCCAATACCATCGCCAAGTGCGCCTATGGCATTTCCGATAGCCTGGTTACGAACATCTATGCGCAGGCGGGCAAATGCCGGATACCTTCCATCGTTTTCGCATGTGACACCAGTCCATGCCTGGAGAGTGAGGCGCCACGCGGCACAGTCATGGTGTATCCGCGCCGGATCGATCTCGACAATGTCGCGCGGCTGCGAGACTTCGAATTCACGCACGTCGTCGCGGATATCGACGAACTGCGTGCCGCACTCGGAAACCCTGTTGCATGTCCGACCGTATCCTGTTCCTGACCGGCAGACTTGCCGAGGCCAATCTGAACAAGGTCTTGGAAAGTATGCAGCCGACGCCGTTTCAACCGGTCGTGCATCAGCTGGGGCTCAGCGTCGCCGGCCTCATGACCGTGGACATGATCCGGCGACGCCTGCGCATAGCGGAAACGTTCGCCGGCATCGTCGTGCCGGGGCGCTGTCGTGGCGACCTGACCGTGCTGGAGGCCGAGTATGGCATTCCGGTCACGCGCGGACCGGAGGAGCTGAAGGATCTCCCGTATTTCTTCGGCCAGGAGTCGCAGCCACCGGTTCTCGACCACTACGATATCAAGATCTTCGCGGAGATCGTCGATGCCCCACAATTGACCGTGGAGGAGATCCTGGACCGCGCCGAAACCTTCCGGCGCCACGGTGCGGACGTGATCGATCTGGGCTGTCTGCCGGACACCGCCTTTCCCCATCTGGAAGATGCCGTCACAGCACTGCGGGCACAGGGCCTGCGTGTCAGCGTGGACTCGATGGAGCCACGCGAACTGGTGCGGGGCGGTCTGGCCGGGGCGGAGTTTCTGCTGAGCCTGCAGGAAGACACACTCTGGGTAGCCGACGAGGTGGCATCGACCCCGGTGCTGATCCCGGCCCGACCGGGCGACCTGGACAGCCTGTTGCGGGCCATGGAACAGTTGGACCGCAAGGGCCGGCACTATCTGGCGGACCCCATCCTGGACCCACTGCTGATTGGATTCACCGACTCGATACTACGCTACCACGAACTCCGCGCCCGCCGGCCGGACGTGGACATCCTTCTCGGCATCGGGAATGTGACCGAACTCACGGACGCGGATACCGCCGGTATCAATGCCGTACTCATGGGCATGGCGACAGAACTCGGCATCACCCATGTGCTGACGACACAGGTGAGCCCGCACGCGCGCCGGGCGATCCGCGAAGGCGACATCGCCCGGCGCATGATGTACTACGCTCGAACCGTCAGCAGCCTCCCCCGTAATATCCACAGCGGCCTGCTGGCGCTGCACGAACGTCGCCCCTACCCCTACAGCCTGGGCGAGATTCAGGAAACGGCCGCTGCAGTCCGTGACCCGAGCTATCGCGTCCAGGTCAGTGAGGAAGGCATCCATATCTACAACCGCGACGGTCTCGTGAGCGGGACCGACCCCTTCACACTGTATCCCAAGCTCGCCTTCGCTGGCGACGTGAGCCATGCCTTCTACATGGGAACGGAGTTGGCCCGCGCGCAGATCGCCTGGCAACTGGGAAAACGGTACACCCAGGACCAGGAACTCAACTGGGGCTGCGCAGTGGAACAGGAAAACGAGGATCGGCAAGGGTGCCTCCCAGCCCTGGATGATATCGATGACACGGGGACCGGCCTGTGATTCTGGAAACCATCATCACTACCCGTAACGAGGATGGCGGGGTCCACCTCGCACCGATGGGTATGCATGACCGTGACGGCCAGCTGGTGCTTGCACCCTTCCGGCCATCGCGTTCGCTGGACAACCTGCTGCGCGAGCGCACGGCCGTGATCAACTGTACCGACGATGTCCGGGTTTTCGCCGGCTGTCTGACCGGCCGTCGCACATGGCCGACGCTGCCTGCCGCGCAGATAGCCGGGGCCCGGCTTGCCGATGCGCTGAGCCACACCGAGGTCTCGGTGGAGAACATCGAGGATGATCCGGTCCGCCCGCGACTGCTCTGCAGGACACTCCACAGCGCGATACACCGCCCATTCCGCGGGTTCAACCGGGCGCAGTCCGCAGTGATAGAGGCCGCCATCCTCGTCAGCCGGCTGCACATGCTGTCTCCAGAAAAGGTCGATGCCGAGGTGGCCTATCTCACCATTGGGGTAGAGAAGACCGCAGGCGCCCATGAACGTGAGGCCTGGGAATGGTTGATGAATGCCATTCGGGCCCACCGCACGGGGTCGTCCCGTGAGGCCTCGGTATGACCGGTCTCCTGGCCAGTGTCAGCGATACGCGGGAGGCCCTGCTGGCCTTGGCAGGCGGGGCGGACATCATCGACTTGAAGGACCCGGCACGCGGGGCCCTCGGCGCCGTGCCGGCAGAGATCCAGCGACAGGTTGTGCAGTTGATCGGCGGTCGCAGGCCAGTGAGCGCAACCGTTGGGGACCTGCCGATGAATCCGGCGTGCCTGACCGCGGCGGTGCTGCGCACGGCAGCAACCGGTGTCGATCTCGTCAAGATCGGCCTGTACGATCTGCCTGCCGGAATGGACTGCGTCACTACGCTCGGACAGACCTGCGCACAGCAGGTACCACTGATCGCCGTCCTGTTCGCGGACCAGCAACCTGACCTGGATTGGCTGCCTGATCTGGCCGCGGCCGGATTTCATGGTGTCATGCTGGATACCGCCGACAAGGCCGCGGGACGGCTGCTACAGCACGCGTCGATCGAGACGCTGCAGGCATTCGTGCAGCGCGCCCATGGCCTGGGTCTGCTCACGGGATTGGCCGGCTCGCTGAGGATAGAGGATATCCCCACGCTGCTGCCCTTAGCCGCGGACTATCTCGGTTTTCGTGGTGCACTTTGTGTCGGGCGACGGCGCACGGGTTCGCTATCGATGGCCGCGATCGCGGCGGCCCGTTCCCGCATCAGCCAGCGGGAACAGCCAGTCGATACTGTGCTGCGCGATACCGTGCCGGGTTGCTGTTAGGGGACCTCTGAAAAAGTCCATCAAGCGGATGATCGCAAGGCGGATCGAGGCGAAAAAGCGGAGTTTATGCAGATCTGCCGCTACCCGGCCCCATATTTTGAGCAGCGATCCAACGCCGCGAGCACCGCTTCAGGGGCTTTTTCAGAGGTTCCTTAGGTGGGAAAAGGGAGGGTCGTGCGGTATCGCACCGACTCTGTCCCGGCGGCCATGGCGACCTGTGTGCCACCGGCAACCTCCGCCAGCAGCATCTGTGGAAGCAGCCCGTATTGTTCATCCGATAGAATAATGGTCTCCACGGCCGTGGATCGGAAATAATCCGGAAACGCCTCGTCCACGATACCATTCAACGCAAGTTCGTCGACGGATACGATCGGCTTGCCCACCGTGATCGACTTCACCAGGATCAGACGCGTCGCACCCAGCCGTTGCGCCAACCAGGCGGCGAGACTATCGGATGTGACGCCCCAGCTCTGCTCTATCGTCGGGTCTTCGCTGACCATGGTCAGCGGTAACCATACCGGTACTGTCGATCGGTGCAGTGCCGCGTGGATATCCGCTACGCTGGTCGCCGGAACCAGGCCTGGCTGCAGGCCGGTCAGCATGATCCCGTACTGCGCCATTGCCAGCAAGGCCATATAGTGCGCACTGGGGTCGTCATATTTCCAGAACAACTGCGAATCGTGTACCAGTTCCGCAAACGGGCCACCACCAGGCACGATGACGACTTGTCCACGGAAATAGCAGTTCAGTGCATCCAGCCACAAGGGCAAGGTCTCAGCCGTGGATAAACTGCCGCCGATCTTCACAATCCACATAGTCGCTCTCCGTGAGCTTCAGAAGGCTCAATAGCGGTGCCACCTTGTCGAGGGTTTCCTGATATTCGGCTTCCAGTTCCGAATCATGAACGATACCTCCGCCGGCCCAGAACCGCAGGGTCTCCCCGGAATGCACCAGGGTTCGGATCGCAATATTCGTATCCATGGATCCATCGACACCGACATACCCGATGGCACCGCAATACACGCCACGCCGGTGGGGTTCGAGTTCCTCGATGATCTCCATCGCGCGGAGTTTCGGCGCACCTGTTATGGAGCCGCCCGGAAAACACGCCTGCAGGAGCGCCAGCGCATCGCAGTCGCGGCGTAATTTTCCGGTGACGGTACTGACCATATGATGTACCGACGCATAGGTCTCCACGTCGAACAGCTTCGGTACGGTGACACTGCCGAGATCACAGACCTTACCCAGGTCGTTCCTCATCAGGTCGACGATCATCAAATTCTCTGCACGGTCTTTCACGCTGGTGCGGAGGTCCTGGGCATATGCCCGATCGATACCCCGGTCCTGCGCCCGTGGCCGTGTGCCCTTGATCGGCTTCGTTTCGACACGCCCGGACTCGACCCGCAGGAATCTCTCCGGTGAACTGCTCAGGATCTGGCAATAAGGGGTATTCAGGAACGCCGCGAACGGCGCCGGGTTGAGGCTGCGCAAGACACGGTAGGCCTGCCACAGAGAGCCTTCGACCTTCGCACTGAAACACTGCGCCAGGTTGACCTGATAACAATCCCCCTCGCGTATGTAGTGCTTGATGCGGTGAAATGCATTTGCATACTGTGCGAAGGAAAGATTGGAGGTTGGCGCCTCCAGCACCCTGAAGGGCTTGGAGACCGGAGGCACGGACCGGGAGGTGTCGAAGCAGTCGCACAGCTCCGCCCAACGGTCCAGCGTCCGCGGATCCCGCCCCAGCGCGACCAGTTGACTGCGCCGGCGAAGATGATCGACGACCACGGCCCAGTCGTAAATCCCGATGGCCATATCGGGAACAGGGTCCGTAGCGGCGGCCTTCACCGGGAGCCTTTCGAAGCGACGCCCAAGGTCATAGGAAAAGTAGCCCATCGCACCGCCACGGAAAGGTAACCCGGAAACCGATGGCTCGACCGGCCCAAGGTAGCGGCGCACTAATGCATAGGGACTCTCCGTAGAGATCTCGACACCTGCTGCCGTGTGGATTTCGGTAAGCGGGCCGCGGGTAGTCAGTGTGATGCCTGGATCCGCCGCCAGGATGTCATACCGACCCTGCCCGATATGCGGCTGCCCGCTGTCCAGGAAGATGGTCCAAGGCAGCTCCGCCACCCTGGCGAACAAGGTGGCGCTGTCCGTGGAATAGGGGAGTTCCACGCTGTGGGGGCGGCTCATCCCGTATCCTCCAAGGCCAGGCCGGCCACCGCCACGGCCGGGGCACAATCGGACACGTCTCCGGCGGACAGCATCCCGACATCGATGAATGACTGAAATTCCAGGTAAGAACGTCGCATACGTTGCGCCAGATGCCGTACCAGGAAGCGCCCTACTCCGGCGCCCACGAGCGGTGCGTCGGCCGCCAGGGTGTGATGATCCAGGACCCGTGCGCAGGCACTCCCGATCAGGGCCAGTTGCATGGCAGAGAAACGACGCGCCACTTCGCCCCAGCAGTCGAGGTCACGGCCGTCCTCCAGATCCAGGCCCAGCATGCGCGCGATACGGCGCACGCTGGCGTGAACGGTCTTGGGGCGGCCATCGG
>Ga0172382_10001109_pt1 | contig 48909 bp, 36 predicted proteins | sample Leawel138RmetaG_FD_122245 | JGI IMG/M metagenome (GOLD analysis project Ga0172382, IMG submission 122245) | Leachate microbial communities from a municipal landfill in Southern Ontario, Canada - Leachate well 138R metaG | ecosystem: Engineered > Solid waste > Landfill > Unclassified | place... | reverse complement strand
TGTCGTCATGCCTTGTTCAATCATCTTCATTTCCGCAAGCGGAATGCGAAGATCGAAACGCTCAACCATACGCGCCTTGCCAGTGCGCCAGAGCGCGCTCATCACCATTTCGGCAATGCCCTGACTTACAACCGCGCTATTGCTTGTAAGGTCGATCTGGCCCGTTTTGTCAGCAACTTCGCCAACCGTGAATACGGGAACATTGTTGCCGGGCGCGCTTTTGAGTTCGGTCAGGCATGTTGAATATGGCGTAACATTGCTTGTGACCGGGAAGCTGAAGAAAGGTGTTTCACCCTGCTCGGGAGAAGACCCGGGTGCACCGATGCTCGTGCAGGCGGCAAGGCTTGTTGCCACAAGTACCGCTGTAAGGAAATGATTGGCCCTCATTGCACGTCCCGTTCGTTGAAGCTTTCAAGCCCATCCATGCGTCCATTATGAAAGCCGATGGAGGTGGCAGCATTCGCGCAAGCGGGTATTGGCCTGTTCAATCGGAACAAGCACCGACTCTTTTGGGCGCGGCAACACGCTCAAGAAACCCGGATGGGCATATCGCTTCCAAATGGAACCGCAAACTTCCAAAAGAGCTTTCATCCAAGATATTTGCGCCCACTACGGCGTGACCGGAGCGCGGATAAAATAGGCTCCGGCATGGCCGCATGCCGTGTTGGCGTAATGAAAGGCGCCGTCGGATGACGGAAAGAAATGAAATGCCGGGCCATGCCGGTGAACCACCAGATGCAGTGATCGTGAGCAGCGATGAGCAGCTAAGGACTTTGCTGTGGAGTGCCGCTGAGGCAGCCAGCATTCCCATCAAAATCACAATGGACGCGCGAACGCTTCAGCTTCATCCTGACCGTGCGATAGGCGCGCGTTTTTGTCTTATCGGCCTTGCCGATCTGGAATTCCTGTTGCGGTACTATCATACCCAACAAATTCTGCGTGCATTCCGATTGGTGCCCGCGCTTGCCAGAAGCGAATTTGCGGTTCTCACTCTTTCCCTGAAGCGCGCTGACATGCTGGGAAATCTAAGCGGCTGCCTATTGCCCGAGCTTGGGCTCGGTGCCATGATTGCGGCGCTCGAGTTGGCCAAGGCTCAATATGTGGCTCTGCCCGCCGAATTGCTTGATACGGCAATTGAGGAGCGCGTACTCGAACGTCGGCTTTCGGCTTTGTCGCGAGATGAACAGTCAGTTCTCACATTGCTCCAAGCGGGAAAAAGCAACCGCGAAATTGCCTCCACGCTCGGATTACCACAACACAAGATCAAATCTCTGGTGAAGACGTTGCTCGACCGGCTTGGCTGCCGCAAACGCACCGCAGCAGCAGTTCTCGCCTTCAGGTTTAGCCGCGCTGGATCGAGCAAAATGTCGAATGGCCCGCTCGGAACGGAATAGGTGTGGAGCATTGGAGGTAGGCAAGTTGTTCATCTTGGACATCCGCGACCATGAGACTAGATACAGAAATACAATCAGCGCGCGGCGCGCATACCTGTCTGTCTGTACAAGGAGCGACCCATGATCCGATATAGCCGGATAGCCCTGCTTGGCGCTGTGGTGGCGGCCATTCTTCTTCCGCAAGCAGCCCCCGCCCAATGGAACAATGCGCCGTATCAACCAAAGTTGCGTGGCATTGCTGGTGGCATCGGTATCAGTCCGGGCTATAAGCAGGTCATCATTTCCCGCGAACTTGGCAACAGGCAGGAGAAGAATTTTTATCGCAGCGCATCAGGTGATCTGTTGGATGTCGCGCGAGAAGGGCGTAACGTTTTTGTCATTTCGCCGGACGGATTCCCCACTTCACGTGACCGGCTGGCACGAACTGGCTTTGGCTACGGATTTTCAACACTTGGACGCGGCAGCTACGCGTCGCCATTAGGCGTCTCATCCAACGCTGTCATCAGTGGGTGGATCGGGATGGTTCAGGAATCCGCAAGCTACAGGGTGGCCTCTATTTCAACTTCCATCACCCCGATCGATAGCTGGATCGGCCAGCTTTCCGATTTCGACTAGTTGCCCGCCGTTTAAGAAATTTGGTGCTCAGCGGAGGACTGCATCACATTCAGCGCCCAAAGCGCAGCCTCGGTGCGGTTGCGCTTCTTGGTCTTTTGCAGGATTGAACGCAGATGAACCTTGACGGTGCCTTCCGCAATATCAAACTCCTGCGCAATTTCCTTGTTCGTCAGGCCGAGCACCAGGCGCTCCAATATCTGCCATTCCTTGGGGCTGAGATTTTCGGGCAATGGCCCATCAAGGCGGATCACCGCTCGTGATGCAGCCCCTGGTGAAACAAGCGGATAAGCAGCCGGCAGCGGCAGCACAATGAGGCCGGCAAACGCCTGATGAAAGGCCGCAAGAAGCTGTTCACCCGTCATATCTTTGAACAGGATGCCTGATACGCCAGCGCGCAGGATGGCTTGAATGATCCATTCATCCGGCGCCTGCGGAGCCATGACAAAGAGCGGCGCAAAGGGGAACTGCGCTCGCAAAAACTGGATGTCTTCCATCATTATCGTTTTTTCACGCCGCGCCGAAATCAGGATCACATCCGGCGCGCGATCTGGCGGAAAAGAAGATTCTGCTTCCTGGGGCGCGGATGCAGAAAAGAGACGTACGCCGAATGGGTCAAGAAGCTGCACAAGCCCTTTGAAGGTCCAGTCATCAGCCTGCACCGCAAGAATCTGCAGGTTTCTGCATTCTTGTTCGATCGTACCCGCGATCATGACGCCCTCCGAGCCAGCAATCAGCCTCATTCTCTCTGAAAAGACGCACAAGCGGTATACGTATGCTTGCGTAACCCTTTTGGAACGCGTCATTCGGCGGGAGCTGCAAGCCCTCCATCCATCGCCAGCCAGACCAGCTCCTGCAACGATTTCGTTTCCAGCTTTGCGTGAATATGAACCCGGTGCGTTTCAACCGTACGCGGACTAATTCCGAGTTGGCGGGCAATTTTCTTGCTTGTCATGCCCTGCAAGACCAATCCTACGATCTGTCTTTCCCGAGAGGTGAGCACATCGAAGCGTTCCAGATGTCCGGTTTGCTCGGCGGAACGCGCGAAAAGTGAAGGATGATTTCTCACACGATCCTTCATTTTCGGATATCCCGGCTCAATCAGACACTGCAACATGCGTGCCGCGCGCTTTGCGTTGCCGTTCAGCCCGTCAATGAATATGACCGCTGGGCTGTCTTCTGTTTGCCGCAGAACCCTCAGCAGGAGAAGCCCCTCTCCTTCGGCAGACATCGCATCAATGAGAACGCAATCGGTTTCTACGTTTCCCTTCTGCGCCGCCCCAGCAAGGGACGCGCCATCGTCATGCCACTGGACCAGATACCCATATCCTTCCAGCAACCCCTCAAGCTCCCCTGAGGCGGCGCCGGCTGTCCTGAGTAGATGAACACGCATCTTTTCTGAGTGTAAGTCACTCATCTGCGCCTCTTCCGCTCTTGCGGTTGCTTGCAACCGCTTTTATGTCGGCAAAGGGCGGGGCTCTCTCTATCCGCACTTCCGATCAACGGAACGAGAAGGCAAATCAGGCCGCCTTGAGAGCGCCCGTCCTCCTCGAATGCCGACATGCCGCATCGGGCTCACACGCAAAAACCGTTTATCCGGAAGAGCCTGTCCGACAATTCACTGCCAGCAAGCCACGCCACTTAGTAAAATGCAGTTTCCAGCAATTATCTACTAAAAACGACTCTCAACAGAATGTTGCTTAAGAAAGCCTGCCTGAGCGCGGTTGAATTTCATGAAATCTCTGCGTTTCGTCTGGCTTTGTAGTACTTCCAGACAAGTTCCAAGTATCCGTTTGGAGAACACCTCATCCGCGACCACAACGCGACTATCGCCGCAATACCGTGAGAAAGCCGTGACGGCTTTCTGGCGTCCGCATTTTCTGATTTCGGTGTGACGGATCGCATAAAGCGCGACTGAAATCTGTGGCTAGTCAATAAGTTAGCGTTGCCTCCTACAGCAAATATTACGACGCAGACTCTACAAAAATTGAGACTACGTTCATTTGATATAGCAAAAGGTGCAACTGGAACAATGATTATTCATATTGAGCGGTGGATACGCAGAAGCCTCCTACGGACATAGTCCACAAGCCATTTGAGTCGCAACTAACGGATAACAACTAGAAGAGTCTCGCTTTGCGTCCGGTTTTTTTTGCAGCCGCCTCAAGTTTCCACTGGCGAATTAGTGCCACTCTGCCCGAGCGATCGAACCGCTCGCTTGTCGGCTCTTGACACTGATCCTCACTCTCCGCCTGATCCAAGTGTGTACCCACTCGCTCAGCGAGCAGCAGAGCTACTTCATGAATGGCTTTTCTCTCGAAGTAGAAGCGGCCAGTCTGAGGGTCCGAGCCGGCAATTCTCGTTGCCGGAAGAATGTCATCCACGATTGCGTCAACGAGATCGGCGCACGACAGCCCCCTCTCGCTGAAAACGCGGACTGCCTCCATTCCCTGAAGGTAGTTCCCACTTGCAGCCAAGCTCTGCGGGAGGTCAGTAGCTTTGGCGATCAGTCGCTGAAATTCCTCTGCTTCACATGTCAAAGCCCTCCGACCATTTATCGAGCGCATCACTAGGCGAAGATGAAACGATTGCCGCAAATCGGAGAGCACTTCAGGCTTGAAGCCAAGAACTTCCCCAAGCTGCTTAAGGTCAACCAAGACGCTATAGGCCTTTGCAATGGTGTGAATCTGTTTTGCGTTGAACCACCATTGCCCTCCGTGGAGACTATGCTCCACCCCCTCCCGCTTCGCTATGCGCAACAGACATCTCAGCGAAGAGGGACTCAGCTTCAGGATGGCAAGCGCCCGCGTCGAAGTTATTGTCCCGGGAAGTCGAACATAGCTTCCCCTTACCGGACGCGAAGCCCTCACGACCTTCTCTCGAAAGAATGCTGTTTTCCGGAACTTCTTCAATTCGCTGCGAACGAGGCTCTCGGCTGACCCCAGGCGCTCCAATGCATCGTCCAGGGCATAAGGACTGAGGACCGTGTGTGATGAGACCCGTCCGCGACCCGTGTTCCTCCGGACAAGCCGCCTCAGGGTGATATGGAAGGCTCCGGGCCACCTCAATAGGATGCCAACGCCCAGCGACACGCGATTCTCGACGTGTCTTGCGTCGGTGGGAGAAAGCCGCTCTTTCTTTCCGGCACTCGCTTGGTCGGCAACCGCACCCAAATAGAGGCACAGATCAATGAGTGACTCGGCAGGAAGACGTTCGATATCGGGATGAGCTTCCCTTTTCCACTGCGGATATACGTCAGGAGCGATACGATACGCGAGATACCTGCCCATCTCGCAATGCCGCGCTTGAACCAGATGGCCATCGTTTCCAATCTCTCGCTCTGTGTCGAGCAGTCGGATTCCACAGACGCATCGAAAGTCTTCGGTCTGCAGGTCAAGCCACCTCGACCACGTCAATTCTCGCCCACAGTTTCGACATTTGCTGACAAGAAGAGTTCCATGGATGAGGCACCGCCTGAATAGCCGGAAGTCCCACAGAAAACGATAGTGCGTTCCACCCTCTATCAGGCACCGAACACAAACTCGTGGTCTTCCGAGGTTAAGCCACGCTCTTTTTATGGTGCTGCGCCTGAAAGATACTGACTTACCGAGTGGCTGGCTTCCCTTCACCGGGTATGCAGCATCCCTCAGCCAATCACCGTGAGCGCCACTCAGCCGAGCGGCCTCGTCAATGCACCTCTTGTTAAAGGGAAGCTTCGTCAGGTCGGCGCCGAATAGTCTCAGCGAATAGTCCCGTCTAAGTTTCACGCCGTTCTCCGCAACCAAGCGCAGGACATAGCCTAGGCAACTTTCGTCCACCTCAGGACTGGGCCGTATTGGAAATCGGAGTCCCTCTATCCTGCTTATTCTGTCCATCGTGGTCCCGCATCTTTCATTGCCTTCTTGGGATCTGCCTCGATCCATGCGATCAAATCCGCGTCTGACATCTTGAATGGATCCACTCTGAGAGTGCTTCCTGGCGTCGTGTCTCTTAACGCAGCACTGAAATCCTGCAGGCGAACCAGGGCACTCCCCTCATCCTCCGCGTTGTTGATCGCAAACCGAACCAGCCTTCTGGCCTCACCGATATATCCCGCTGACGCCATTTGTATCCGGAGAGCGACGAGGGGTGTTTCCAGCGGAGCGTAAAAAGGTAGAAGAGAGTTATTCTCGATTGCCTTCATCAGGAGCTTGAAATCCGCACGTTCTGCGGGGTTCGTCGGGCGCAGTCCCGCCATTCTGATGTAGGCTCCGGTTCTGCTGGCGAGCTGCCTTTCCTGATCCGCGATATCCTCGATGTTCGGCAACCCTACCAGGACAACCCCGGCGGCCGTTGCGTCGATGATCGCTTGAACGAAGTTGGCAACCAATGTTGGAAACAGAGACGAGTTGCGCTTCCATTCGAGCAGATCTTGAACCTCGTCTATGATCAAAAGCTGGACGTCCATCGCGCGTATCAGCTTGACGACCTGGTTCGTGATCTCAAAGTCCGACCATGACATCTGCGACGGGCCACCGAGTTTAATAAGGATGGCATTGCCGAGGCCTTTGACGGTGCTGCGCCCGGGGGCGCGAACGCAGACTATAGGCGCAAAGTCCACGTTGAGCCTCGCTTCCCGCGGGTACTGAGAAGCGTAGTACTCGATGAGGGTGCTCTTACCAGCGCCGGTCTCGCCGGTAACGAACGCGCAGCGGTACTTCGACTCGGAAAGCGATCTCTGATGGAACCGGGACAGCTTCTCGAGGCACCTGACGAAGGTTTGGTGTGGCACGGCGCTCTCTAGTGTGGCTTGGCGAACGCGCGAGAACCTGTCGCGCTGGATTTCATTCGGCATCGTCATCACGGAACTCCCTCATGTCGACGCAGTCATCCGCGTTCTTCGAACGGTTGTGAACCGTCGGCAGGTCAGATTTTTTTGTCATTGCAAACTTCCCAATGTTTGAATGCGCTTGGACCCCGATGCCACTTGCCCGAGCGTTCATCTTCTGTCGCTTCCCGCCCCCCCCTTTTGAGCGCTCTATGGTCGCATCCAATTCCTGCTGAAATTTTACTTGGTGTTTCGCGGAACGCAGGGCGCGCTCTGCGGCAGACTCTGTCCCCAACCGCGCCCTGCGCTCCAGCTGAAGCTGGTAAAGAGAACGACCATGATGTAACGGATCCACGTTGTAGACAGGAATCCACAGGTCGTTCTGATGGTCGAAGACCTGAGCTTCGCCCATGTCGGCAGGATCAAAACGCACTCTCACTTTCTTGTCGCCTATACGCCTACGGAGAAGCTCCAGCTCCGTCGATCTGTAGAATTGATTATTGATCCGTACGCCTTTGCCATTAAGCGTAGGCTGCGCCCTGCCCGCCATGAATACGCCGAGGTCGGCAATCGGTCTCGGTGGAATATGCGGTCGCTTCGAGAGCCCTTCGTTCCAAAGCTCTCTTCTGGTGCGACTCTCGTCTTCATTGCGGGGCTGGTTTGCGTGTACTTCGATGACCCACTGGTGAAGGAGGCGTACGATGTCGGTATAGGCAAGACAAGCCCGCTTCATGGAATTGTATTCACCGCGCTCAACGGGATTGGAGAAAGTTGCTCCGGGGATTCTCCTTGAGAAGTTCCGCGATAGAAGTCCAAAGAAGTTCTCGATTCCACCCTTCTGATAGGGCCTCCTCGCACCGCAGACTCCGATCTCCATCTGAAACTCGTGGCCAAGTGCGATATGCGGTTTGCTTAGAAGATCGTTCCCTCTATCAACACCAAGGTGACTAGCCAGTCCGTCGCATTCCCAAACCGTCTGTATCTCCGGCCATCGCTCCTGCACATAGGTTTTCGGCAGGATCATGTTTCTTATCAAACTGAAGAGCGACGCGGTGCTGGGAGGCACGAATCCGACCTGCAGGCCCACAATCATTCCGGAATAGACATCGCTCGCCGCCGCTACGTAGAGCCGCCCCAGAATGGCTATGAGATCTTCGTCCAGTCCGATCTGATCCGATACCGTATGATCAATCTGGACAAACTGCATCGGATAGTCCGGCGCCAATGACTTTCCAGCGATTCGAAACTTCCGGTCTGCGGCAATACGACCTTCTCTCTTGATACAAATCTCGTGCGGAGAGAATGTTCTGCGAAGAGCGCGCCGTACCGCACCTATTCCGGGGAGAGGGAACCTCTCTTCCTCCGACCTCTTTGCGTTCTCCTCATCAACAATCGCCACAATGTCTTTCCAGACGTTTGCCAAGGATAAACGGCGGTCGCTCAAATAATCCTTAGCGAGCTTCCTTCGGATAATCTCTTGCACCTCTGGCGAGACTCGGTTGGTGTGGTTTCCCTTACGGGCATGCCCTGGGACCGCACAGGCTCCCATCGCTCGCGCTTCGTCTTCTGCTCTCTTCCACCGATAGAACGTTCCGACACTCGGAGGTATTGGGTCGCCCAATAACGCCCCAATAATCTTGATGTTGCGCTCAAGCTCTCTCCGTGTGGGATTCGATATGCGGGCCTGTACGAGACGCAGATAGTCTTGCCGACGTTGAAACTCTTCCTGATGCTTGGGAGAAATATCCAGGATGTCCGTCACCTGTCTCTTGGGCGTTTTGCCCCCAGCAATCGGCTTCAACTCGCCGCTTGTATACGCGGTCTTTATCTCCACCTCTGTCATAGTTGTGTACTGGCCGTTGTCGGACGACTGGAAGACCGTATCTCCAGCATTGTTCACGCCAGCGACGACCCAGTATCTTCCGTGGAATTGAACCTTGTCGTTCGGTGCGAGGAATCTGCCCGACATGATTACCGCCCTCCATTCCACCAAATGAGTGATTGCCCTGAGATAGGAATGCGCGGCGCATATCCGACGTGCCCCGCAAGGATGGATCGCATGATGTACGGCCGGAATTCCGGTCCTCCGAGCGCGGTCTCGACCTCGGCGAAAACTCGTCGTTCGGCACCAAGACAGATGGCGATCCGGTCGATCGCCTGGCGATCAAGGGGACACTGACGATATCGGTAGACCAGCTCTGCGTTCCTAAGCGGAATATCTTCGCGGATCTGCTTGTCCGTGATGACCACGAAACAGATCCCTCTCGCCTGCAATAGCTTCGCTGCCGCGTGAAGTTTCACCGCAACGTCGGGCTTCGCTAGTGCATGCGCAGTCTTGACCTCGACGTAGTACAAGACACCCCTGCGGCTAACCCAAAAATCTGGCGTATAGCGAACACGCCGGTCGCCGACCCATAACTCCAAGGTTTCAGGCTGGCCACCGAGTTCCTCGACGTCACGATCCAACAGCAGGTGAAGATAGAAGCTTCGCTCCAGAGATGACTCCGTCACGAGCTCTGTTCCCGGCTTCATATTCGGGATGATGCAAACGCGTCCCCATCGTTGCCGTTTGACGACATCGCGGCCCGGGGCGATTTCCTTCACTCGGGCAATCAGCTCAGGGGTGGGAGCCGAAGAGAATCGCCCCCCATCAGGCCAAATGGACCAAGGTTCGAAGGATCCGACGGACCTGGCTTCTGCGCGTTCGTACGCGATCTCGCGGCATCCGCCCGCGGCGGGTTCGCATCCGGGGTCATGACAAGCGGCTTCTGCTGAAGCCTCTTCGTCCGACCGGAACCGTATTTTTGACTCGGCTAGTTGCTGCTTTTCGGGAGGCAGCAAAGTCTCCACAGACCTGGATTTCATCGTTCGTTCCTTTCAAACGAACGCTCACGGTGGAGCCAACGCCTAAGGCGTCCCCGGCTCCTCCGGGGCGCGCGCAAACCGATTGCGTGCGCATCCAGGACTGAGTAAAAAGATACCCAGTCACGTCGCTTGTCACAGAAGCGCACGTGTTCGACCCTTGGAAGGGTCACGCCGCCTGGCAGTTCGAGCTGCCGGGCGGTTTATTTTTGTGGAACGGACTCGGCGTCTTTGTCAAGACAACATCAAGCATACTCTTGCACAGCGCATAGACTCTAAAGAAATAAACCCGACAAAATCGAAAAATGTAAATTACTGAAAAGCGAATATTTATACCGACACATTTTCTATTTTAGCAGTGCGATTTTCCGGTTCCCTGCGCGACTTTTTCCGTTTTTTCTTAAGATCGCGAAGCTCGGGAGCGTCTTCCCGGCGCGGGCAGGCTACGGAAAATTTTTACCCCTGCCGCCTCGTGCGATGATCCCTCGTGTACACGAGGCTCGCTGATTCTTCGCCGCAGCCGAACGTTTGAGTTACATGTTCGGGGAAGCTGATCGCTTTTCGGATGCAGTTTTGCGCGCACGCCGGTGCGTCGCTCTCTCCGCTCCCCGGTGTGCATACAGATGCCTCCTCTATGTCCGACCGAGGACATATTTCCAGCGGCGAGAGCTTCGGAATCATGCAGGCAAGAGCGTCGAAGCCGCATCTCCTTAGGCCGTCACGGTGAGACCCGTTGCCCTGCAGAAAATTCCCGCCTCATCATCTCGGGAAGTGACGCGATTCCTGGAGTTTCAGTCAGAAAAGCCTCTTGACTCGGGATATCGCCCATGCTTTTTGTTCTTGTTATGTTCTCTAAATGTCAGTAGTCTGCCTCCAACAGAAAGGAGGACGGACATGATTATCTTTGCGGGGCGAGATGGTGTTCTGCAGACGGAATATCTGAATGAAGAACTAGCGGCTGAAAAAACTTTGCGTCGATCTCGAATGGCTGAGAGCCGGAGTCCTGCCTTCGTTCGATGAGCTCGAGGACGCGCCCTTCATTGACGATTATGTGTTCGTCCAGCGTGGTATAATTGCACTTCAGGGAAAGGTTACGGGCCACCCCCTTCTCGGGGTAACGACAGCCGTGACCTCGGACCTCTGTGTATTCGCCCCCGATCTTGGCTGGGCCCGGACGCTCTCTCGCTACTACAGGCTCGGCTCACCGTCTCAGACGATAGCCAACTAGTTCACGTAACCACTGCGGTGATTGCCACGAGGATTCCAATATTCGCTACTGCCAACATGTTAATGACCTTCTGCCCGCCAGACTCGCCGCTGGAATGGGGTGGCTGAATGACCACCGCCACTCAAATCAACACGTTAAGTGACGAGCTTGCCCCTACGGGCAGGATCAATTTTTCTAAGTCATTGAAACTAAAGAATTCTGATTAGCGTCCTTGGCCGCGCGTGAATTTCTCTCAACCTATTGAAAACAAAGGATTTGTCCCACAAATCCCGGATTTCCGACGAATGTGGGACAAATCGAACAATATCAAGCACTTAACAAGTCGCTCCCCTGCCCGCCCGGCCCCCGAGAGAAAACCCGGAGAGTGCTCAGGTCCGACGACTGAGGATTTCAGCGCCCTCACGTCTTGCCATATGACGTATAATATCTATATTGATGCCATATGGAGGATGTAATGCAATTCATCACGGTTGAGCCGACCAACGCCCGGCCCGAGCAGGACGAGATCACGGACGAGGAAGCTGCGGCCCTGGTCAGGGCGACGGTCAATCTCTTTGCTCGCTGGCAGGTCAGCGACAAGGAAGCCTGTATTCTGCTCGGCGGCATGGCGGCACGTACATGGGCACGCTGGAAGGAAGGCAGGATCGGCCGTGTCGATCGCGACCTGCGGACCCGGATGGCCATTCTCATGGGTATCCACAAGGGCCTCCGATACCTCTTCACCGATCCCGCCCGCGGTTATGCCTGGATCCGCAAACCCAATAGCCGCTTCAACGATATGAGCGCGCTCGACGTCATGATGGCCGGGGAGATCACCGACCTCATCGATGTCCGAGACTATCTGGATGCCGAGCGGGGCCTCTGATGGCCGCAGCCACGATCCGGGTCTCATGGGAGAAGGCTCACCGCATCATCCGGAGCATCTACCCGCCGATCGCTCTCTTCGAGGACATCGCCGAGCCCGCCGACTGGGAAGCCCTCGCATCAGCCGAGGCGAAGCGCAACCCGCGCGTTCGCGAGAGCCTCGGCCGGCTCGATCTCGTGCCGGTGGCGCGGCGGGTAAGCGGCCCCGGCGCAAGCCTCGTGATGGCGCCTTTCGTACACTGCTCCCGCCGGCGTCCGAGCCGCTTCACCGATGGCTCATATGGCATCTATTACGCCGGCAACTCGCTCGAAGTCGCTTTCGCGGAAACAATCCACCATCACGGCCGGACCATGGCCGCGACGAATGAAGAGCCCGGCTGGACTTCCCAGTTCCGGCAACTCATCTGCTCGATCGACCAGGAGCTCGACGACGTATCCGACGATCCCGCGCTCCTCGATCCGGATGACTACGCGCCGTCATGGGCTTTCGGCGCCGCGCGCCGCGCGGCCGGGTCCGATGGATTTCACTGGCCGAGCGTTCGCTACCCCGATGGCCTGTGTGTCGGCCTCCTCTGGCCGGATGTGGTCACGCCCCCGGTTCAGGCGGGACACTTCGCCTATCACTGGAACGGCACCGAGGTTGATTACGTGAAGCAGCTGGACGGCACCGCCGGGGAAGTCTGGCGGGTTTTGTGAAGTAGGCCTCGGCAATCCTGGCAAGCGGCCGACCTGAGGAGGTCCCACACCATCGTCGTCTTGCCGTTCTGCCGCAGATCGACAACATTCACGATGCGGCTCGTCGCGAGGGGCCTCGGAAGGCGCGCTGAAAGGTGGCGGGGTATGAGGGGCCTGATTACTTCAGGAAATTGCCGCTAGACCATTCTCGAAATTGCCACTAAATGCCACGGCAAATTGCCATTACCTTATGCGCGAAATTACCACTAGGAACGAAACCAGACTTGATCATCTGGGACAACTGCACAAGCCTTTCCCTGTCATAGCTGTAAGTCCGTCAACGCTCGTCCCGAGCTATGCGCACCGGTTGAAAGTGATTCAGCCGAACATTGATTTCATTGAACTTTTTCGGGAGTCCCTGACTCGTTTCACCGCTTGGCGTGATTCAGATGCGGCATTTTTCAAGTTCGTCTAACTCAAAAAGGGTATGTGATTGATTTCATCCCCCTTTCAGAAAAAACCGGCACTCGAAAATTCAGCCCCTAAGCCAAATGTGGGTTCGATGGAGTGTCGGCAGCAATTTGTCGGCGCTTCTTGTTTTGAATCGGGAATTTTGCGTTTGTAGACGGGTCTATACCGGCGGCATATCTCCCGAAAAAAAGCCAAAACTATTTCAACGCCGCGCAGATACGGACGCATCTGAAAATCCGACGCGCTGGAAATTTCACAGAGGATGATGGACGTGCCTGCCGACACTCGAACACGCGCCCACGGGCGATGGCGACTGTGGACCGTCAGGACTTTTCGGCGCGCAGTATCGCTTCGACGATCGGCTTCGCCCAGCCTGGCGTCGCCTTGAGAGCCGCGATATCGCCCTGCGCGGGATAAAGCGCGCGTCCATTCTCCATCTCCAGGACCAGGAGAGGTTCCGGAATCGTCTCGCCTGGCGCCGCATCGAGGCTGTTGTCGAAAACCTGCAGCGCCTTGAGATGCGGTAGCAGGAATATCAGGTTCCGCCGCGCGGTCGTCCACCGTTCCCGGATCCGCTGTTCAGGGATGTCATGCCCGCCATGCCTCACCCGGAGGGCAACGCGCGCGATATGGCGCTCCACCGTATCAAGGCCGCAGAAGATCATGACGACGTCATGTGTGGCCGCGGCCTTGGCCAGCAGCGCCGTGATCGTGTTGCCGCCGAGCGTGGTCTCGAAGGCAAAATCGGTGCCTCCGGTAATCGCCTCTTCGAGCCGCGACTTGCCATAGGTCCAGGCTTCGGCGTCCGCCTCATCCTTGCCAATGCTTTGCGCCAGCCGCTCTCGCGAGAAGGTATCGGGATTGAACCATTCGAGGCCCCACTCCTCGAGGATCGCGCCGCCCACCGAGCTTTTGCCGGCACCATTGACGCCGGCCAGCACGAAGATGACGGGACGAGCCGGCTTTGCGGGCATCAGTAAGTGGCGCCGGCCTTCGCAGGACGCTTGATGCGGCCGCGCCTGGACATCGCCTTCTCGACCCGATCGCGTATCCCATCGGTCTTGAACGACGCGAGGCGCCGGTCGAAGTCGGCCGAAAGTTCGGCAAGCCCCGCTTCGCCGCGGGCTCGGACTTCCTCGGCATGGGCGGATATCTTCCGGTAGGTCTCGGCGTCCATCACCACCATTTCAACCTGATTGTGCTGCGTGACAGCGACGCTGCCGAACTTGCGCACCTCGCGCACCACGTCGGCCCATCTGTTCTTGACCTGCGTTGCGCTCCGCTGCGGCAGTTCTTTCAGACCGGGGATGATATCGGCGGGCATCTTCCACTCCATTGCGATCGACGTGAAAATTCTAACCAAAATAGCCAGATTTGTCATCTTTTCCCATTATGGCTTCTTTTGCCATATGGGGAAAGACCTGACTCCTTTCCAGATTCATCGAGCAATTTGGCGAGATGCTTTGGCGGTTCCGGATTCTAGCTCCAGCCGCGATCGCCTTGAGCTTGTGAGGACACTTGGGGAATGCCTCAATGTGTCGTTCGCCGCCGTTGCAATTTGTCCAGATATGGACTATATCCATATTCGGAGTGGAGGCGAAGATGGCTCACCGGAAGAAGCAGGCTGCCAGTGAAGAGGGTGCCGTTCAGCGACTCGACGTGTCCCGGTTCGCACCGGCCAACCGCCGCCGTCTCAGCGCGCCCGCTCTGCGGACCTTCCTGACTATCGCGGACCTCTGGGGCCTGACAGAAGAACAGCGCCTTCTGGTCCTGGGCCTTCCGGCCCGATCCACCTATCACAACTGGTGCAAGCGGGTGCGCGAGCACGAGGCCATCACGCTCGATGTGGATGTGCTGTTGCGGATTTCGGCGGTTCTGGGCATCCACCAGGCGCTCGGCATTCTTTTTCCCGATGAGCGTTCCGGCGTAGAATGGCTGACGACGCCGCACGGCGCCGTCATGTTCGGCGGCAGGCCGCCGCTCTCACTCCTCACAAGCGGGTCCCAGGACGGATTGCTGAGCGTGCGCCGTTTTCTCGATGGCGCCCGCGACGGACTCTATATGCCGCCAGGCAGCATCGACGAAGCGTTCGAGCCCTATACTGACGAAGAGCTCGTTTTCCGGTGACGGATGTCCATACCGCCGCTCCGCAGCCGTCGCATCGACTGATCCCCTCGAAATTTCCGCCCGTCGGACTGTTCGACACGGTCGCGACCGCGGCCGACCTCGAGGCCGTGATGGAACTTGCCGGCTGGACCAACGATCGGCTTGTCGCCGAACGCATCGATCGCTTGCCCAGGGACGAATGGGTATATGGCGTGCCGAATGCGAGTGTCGTCATGGCCGCCTTTCTTCATGTCGCTCCCGGCGGAATGCGATTTAACGGTCCGGATCTGGGCGCATGGTATGCCGCCGGCGATATCCGCACCGCAGCCGCGGAAGTCGGACATCATCTGCGCCGCGAAGCGGTTGCCCGCGGCGTGCCGGGAATGAGCCGCGTTTACCGGGCCTACACAGCGACGCTGCAAGGCGAGTATCTCGACATCAGAGGACAACAATCCGCTCGCTCCGAGCTTTATGCGGAGAACAGTTACGCCGCGGCGCAGAAATTCGGTGAGACGCTTCGCGCGGCCGGCGGCCCGGGCCTTCTTTATGACAGCCTGCGGCGCCGCACGGGCGTCAATGTCGTCGCGCATCGCCCGCGCAACATCGTCGATATTGCGCAGACGGATCATTTCGAGATCGCCGTGTCCTCGATCTCGCGAAATATCGAAATCAGGAAACTGTCCGACACACCATGACGTTCTCTCTGGACGGGGCATGGTCGAACCCTGCCAGCCTTGGCCGTGCGTGAAGTTCTCTCAACCTGTTGAAAACTATGACGAGCGCCGCGATTTGATCTGGAGCGGACGCGAGCGTCTTCCTCAGCATCCCAACGCCTTGACATTCTCGGCCTTCGACGAGGAAGAAGAGCTGATATGTACACGGACTTATTTCTCGATCGGTGGCGGGTTCGTCAGCGACGAGGACCAGATATGCAGCAATGCCCCGCACAACGACGTCTCGTTCACCGAACTGCCTTATGCCTTCACCAGCGCGGCGGAATTGCTCGGCCTTTGTTCGCGTACCGGGCTCGACATTGCCGAGCTGACCCGTGCGAACGAGCGTATTTGGCGAACTGACACAGAGATCGACGCCGGCCTCGATAACATACTCACCGCGATGAATACCTGCATCGATCGCGGCGTTTCGGAGAAGGGCGAGCTACCGGGCGGCCTCAAGGTGAAGCGCCGCGCGAGCCAGGTGCACGCCGCCATCATGGCGAGAGCGGAGCATAACGTGATCGATCCGCTCGCGGCGATGGATTGGGTGAACCTCTGGGCGCTGGCGGTCAATGAGGAGAATGTGGCAGGCGGAAAGGTCGTAACAGCGCCAACCAATGGTGCGGCCGGCATCATTCCCGCGGTCCTGCGCTACTATGACCGTTTCCACCAGGGAACGGCGGAAGGCCGGCGCCGCTTTCTTCTCACGGCCGCCGCCATTGGCGCGCTTTACAAGCGCAACGCTTCCATTTCAGGTGCCGAAGTCGGGTGTCAGGGCGAAGTGGGCGTGGCCTGCTCGATGGCGGCGGCGGGCCTTGCGGCCGTGCTGGGCGCCACGCCCTGTCAAATCGAGAACGCAGCCGAGATCGGCATGGAGCACAATCTCGGCCTCACTTGCGATCCGATCGGCGGGCTGGTGCAGATCCCCTGCATCGAGCGGAACGCAATGGGCGCGATCAAGGCCATCGACGCGGCGCGCCTCGCGCTTCTCGGCGACGGCCAGCACTCGGTATCGCTCGACAAGGTGATCGCCACCATGAACCGCACCGGGCGCGACATGAACGAGATCTACAAGGAGACCTCGCTCGGTGGGCTGGCGGTCAATCTTCCTGCCTGCTGACGAAGTACTGGCATTCGCGAATGGCGGCTGAACTCCCGACCGCAGGGGTTGATCAGTAGATACATCCTCAAAACTGTACTGAAACGATGGGCCCGAGAAATATGACTGCTTCGCGCCAGGAGCGGACATAGAGTTGGGAATCATTTCAACGCTCAACGAACCTTGATCAGTTGTTCACTTGATCTTGCTTCGAAGGCAATAGCGAATTCCTCGTCTGTCCACTCGCCGTCGCCATAGTCGGCGTGGTCGTGGAATTTCAGTCCTCCCTCGAATGAGATTGCGAAGTAGGGACCGACGAATGGGCACGTGGGTAAGTAGTAAGTCTTGATGAATGGGTTTTCTTCCCACTCACGCTTGATGAAAATGTGACCTTTCGTGCCTCTAATAAACCAAGGTCGATTGCCGAAGGCAGTGAACTGCTGGTCGATGATCTCGCGCATGTGACGGATCGCGGCAAGCGCATCTTCCCTGGAGGTGGCGTAGGTGTTGACGCTAAAATGTATTGATCGATGTCGTAGCGCCATGAGCGCCCGGAACTCGGTGACGGCTTTTGGCAGCAAAACTTTCCACGCTTCTAGCGTATCGATAGGAAGCTGCCAATTGTCGAAGGAATTCTTACGATAGACTCGCTTGTATTCAGGCGTATGTTTGTAGAAGTTCCGCAGATCCAGTATCAGGTGGTTCAAAATCCGTTCGCCGAGCGCACACGCACTGACAAGTGCTGGATAGTACGCTCCAATGACGAAGGCTCGGCGTGTCTGATCAAAAAAATTGTTGTGATAGGCGAGGACTGAAAACTGCTTGGAACCGATATCGACGAAATTCTTGATTTTCTGATCTAGCTGGTCTGAGCCAAACTCCAGGGCGAGCTCGGCTTTCACGCGTTTTTGATTCTCCAGGTGGAGGCGGCGCGCATTCTCTGACCAGCCCTCGCCCGGCTTCTCCAAGATGTTTGCCCGCGTATCAAAGTCCATGGCGTAACTCAAGTGACGACGACGACCGAGGTCTGCCAGCGACTGCTTCCACTCGGTCAGGGGCTTAGATTGATCAACTCTATCAATCGTGATGCGCTCGGTTGGCTGTGTGGTCATCTCAGCACCTAAGACCTCTACTTCTATTTTGTATCGCCCGTCTCATTCCTTACGATTGGACCTCAGTGTTCACCAATCCATATTTGCTGCGTCATCGATCATACGGCTCAAATGGTCGGTGAAATCCGTCATCTCTTTATCCGAAGTCATAGCTTGAGCATATGCGCCGTCGCAAACGTGCGAGAGAATGAGCGGTAAGCCAGATTCAATGTAGATTTTGGCAGGGGACAAATCTCCTGACCACATATGAGCAATAAAGTCGTGGATCAATTGCATCGCTTCCGGCGGCAAGAAATCCACACCATTCCCAAACCGGAAATGTTCTTTACTTTGTCGATGGGGCATGAGGAGCGGAACGGCACCGACGACCGAGTGAAAGCTCAGAGCTTGGCCGTTCTTGCCAAACGCGCCGTGGGCCACGAAATTGCGTACTTGGTTCCGAAGCGTAGTCAGCCGATCATAGAATTGCTTCGTGTCGGGATTATAGATATCCAGCGCGAGTTTGAACTTTTCCTTCCATTCGGCGCCAGCGGCTCTGGCGACGTCCTCGCCTGTCGAAATCTTTCCCTGAAGGATCGCCGCCAGAATGAAGACGTGTTCGGTCCAACTATAGAAGGCTTCGATGGCCGCAGTCGCGTTCCAGCGAGCCTCATTGAGAAGCTGATATGAGGGGAACGTCACCATGACAGCACTTAAGACGTCTTGGCTCTTCGGCATCTCGGTTTCGACGCGTTCGTTCTTCTTCGTCTCCGCTTCCATCGAATTCTCTGCGTAGCGATCCGCGAAATAGAAGAAACGCGCAAAAAGCTCTTGAGCTTTATTCTCGACGTTGAGGGCGGAACCCTTGGCTGCTGCGTCTGCGAGCGCGTCAAAATATTGTTGCGCGACCTTCACCCCCGCATGGATGCACTTTGCCGCCTCTCCGGCTGCGGCTTCGTCGGCGGTATCGTTGATAAAAATGCCGAGTCCAAACTTTCGATACTCAACCATCAATACAGTGCCGTAGATCTGGACGGGGATTGAAAACGCGACCTTCTCAAAGCGTCCAAGGTCCTTGAATCTCAGAAGCTTCACCAGAAGAAAGTAGACAAGATAGTACGGCGGGAGCGAGCGGCCGGCGTTGGAGCGACTACCCCAAAACCCGGTGTTTGCATTTGCCGGTGCGAGCGCGCCAACCGCTTTTCGTGCCCGAGCTTCAAGCGCAGCTAGATCCATCGCGCATTCAACTTTCGTTCAAGGCTCAATGTAACGGCGATCACCAATGTCTGCTTCTGATATATATGCGCCAGAAGCGGCCAAGTCCGCGAGTTCGGAATGATCCGCCTGATCATTGATGGCCTTACCGATCCACGCGTTCGGTAGCAAACGATTCAGCGTGTGCAAACAGATTGAGGCGGCGGAGATCGTCGATCTTCGTCCAAGCGCCGTCGAGCAAATCTGCACCATGGACAACAACTGCAAGGCACTGTGCACGACTGATCGCCACGTTGAAGCGGTTGGGATTGAACAGGAATTCCGTTCCACGCGGCGCATCGACGCCCTTGGAAGTCACCATGGAAACAATAACGACGGCAGCCTGCTGTCCTTGGAATTTGTCCACCGTGCCGACCTGTACGCCTGCGGGCAAAACCTGTTTGAGGAGATTGACTTGCAGATTGTAGGGTGCAACGACCAGAATGTCCGACACGGCGAGCGGCGTTTCCTCACCGCTACGCGAGATTTTCTGCCGGCAAAGTTCCGTGACCAATCGAACAATCATATTCGCTTCGGCGCGGCTCGATTGCGTGCAGCCGTCGTGCGCTACTGGGATGAAGGAAAGTCCTGCCGGCTGAATCACCGAATCTGTGCCCGGACTGATGACGAGACAGCGCTCAGACGTTGAGGGGTGGGCGCGCAGTCGACCGTCATAGATCGCGTCGGAAATAAAGGAACATAGCACCGGATGAAGGCGGCGCGTCTCGTTGAGCAGGATACCACGGTCTTCGGGAACGGTGGCCTTGTCTTCGAGCAGGTATTCCAGGCTCGACAGACCCGTCTCACCTGGATGCACGCCCTGCACCGGCTGCGGCAGCTGCATCTGGTCGCCGACGAGCACGATATTCGACGCCGCGCCCGCCATGGCGACGAGGTTGCCGAGCGAGACCTGTCCGGCCTCATCGACAAATAGATAGTCGTAGGCAACCCGTTGGTCTTCGCGGCAGAAATGAAAGACCGTGCCGCCGACCAATTCATGATCGCGCGTGGCCTCCTCAGATTTGAGGATGGTCGTAATGTTGAGGCTGTCGAAATATGTGTCGGCGTCATCCTTGTTGCCTTTCTTTGCGCCCCTGAAGCGAAAGGTTGTGTCCTTGGCGCGGTCCTCCACTTCGCTCAGAAGCCTGTTGATCGCCTTGTGTGAATTCGATGAGACGCCGACGCGCTTTCCCGCGCGTAACAGCGCGACGATGGCCTGCGCCGCCGTATAGGTCTTGCCGGTTCCCGGCGGCCCTTGAATGAATAGATAGCTATGATCAAGGTCCATGACGCTGCGGATCACCGCATCGGTTAACGACTCTTCAGGCGGACGGATCGCTTGACCCGCAGCGCGTCCTTTGAGACGCGGCGCTCGACGCATCAGGATGTCGAGCAAAGCCTGACCCGGAAGGTTGGGGCCTTGGACGAAGCGCGTCGCAAAAGCGATCACGGCATCGGGCACGCCTTGCTGATTGATCGGTGCGGGGACCAGGCTGAACCGTTCGGGAAGCGGCGCGCCCCTGACACCGCGCCGCAGCACGAGCCGTCCGTCCTCGGCCGAGATGTCCACGATGGTTCCGCAGGCTCCAAGGGTCTCGGCGATACGGGGCGTGTCGCCGTTCTTGAGCTTCGTATCCTGCGGCGGGAATTTGTAGGTCGTGTCCGTCGACTTCTTCACAGGAACGGGCGCCACGTCGGGATCGAGTTGGACGCCGCCCAAACTTTCCGCATCATCGATCAGCTCGTCCTCCAACCATCCCTGACGCTCGAACAACGCCCACCAGCCCGGTTTCTGCGAGCGTTGATGGAACCACAGCAGCTCGGCGACGAGATCGCGGACCCGACCGTCGCCGTGCGTCGAAGCGCGAACGGCGGCCGCCAGCACCTGCTTGCGTGCCTCTAGCTGTGCGCGTTCCTCGGATTGATCCTGTTTCTCCGTCCGTTCATCGACGACTTCGAGACCGACTCCGGCCGGACGCAGCGATTCCAGCCAATCGCGCAAATGAGCGGTCGAAACGCAATCGTCCTTGTTGTAGGCAGCGATGGAGTCGAGAATCGTGTCGTCGCGGCTGATGGTCCAGCGCTCATATTCGACAATGCTGGCGGCGGCGGTTTTCACCTCGCCGCTACGGTCACGCCAGTACAGCGTCTCCAAATCCTTGATCGAATAACTCTCGGTCGAGGCGCGCAACGTCTGGACCGTGACCCGATAGAGATCGACGAAGCGACGTTCGCGAAGGAGCTGGTCGAGTTCTGCTTCCATTGTCGCATAGCACATGGCTAGGCGCTTGAGGGCGTTCGGCTCATAGGCGGCGTAGTGATAGATGTGTGCGTTGGGGTGGCGGCGCATCTGATCAACGAACAGACGCATGACGATCTCGAATGCGGCTTTCTCTTGCGCTGCGTCATGCGCCCAGATCGGCCAGAACGTGGGCTCGGTCGCGCCGTCCATGCGGCCGTAGACGCCAAAGAGATATTCGATCCCAGTCCCGGCGAGGGGATCGCCCTCCATATCGAAGAAGAGATCACCGTCATCGGGCGCGGGCAACGTGGCGAAGCCCCGGCCGCGCGAGCGGGGCAGCAATTCATAGGCGGGCTTGCCGCTTTCGCGCGCGGCGAGCTGAAGCCGGGCCTGGGCTGACAATTTGGCGACGGTCTCGACGCCCATTCCGTCAACTTTTGTCCCCGTGGGCAATTTCGCCAGCTGCGTAAGGGTCTGCACGCCCGCCGCTGCCATCTTGGCGAGTTGGGCGCCGCTGAGGCCGGCGACGAAGATGGGGCTGTCGGCCTTGCGCCACTCGTCGTCGCAGCGTGCCTTGTAGTCGCACTGTGCGCAGGCCGCGCAGGGGACGGCTTTCGTCGTCCTTTTGTCGTCCGCGACGAAGCGTTCAAAGCTGCCCATCAACCGCTTGAGGATGTAACGCGTGCGGCGGAGATCGATCTGCTCGGGATCGCCGGCGGCAACATGAATCGCGCCCCCGCCAATCGGCGTGCTATACATTTCCTGCAGAAGTTCGGCATAGATGCCGAGCTGCAAGACATATTCGCCCTTAGCTCGCCGCGCGAGCTTGGCGTCCTCGGGCCGATACGCGGCTCCATTGGCGTCCTCCGAACGGATGAGAAAGTCGGGATAGCCGAGCCACGGTTCGCGCGACAACGCGCCTTGATAGATGAGCTTCGCGCCCGCATCGATTGCATCCTTCGTGAGACGGACACGCTCGTCGAGGGTCCCTTCCGTTGGGATTTTCGCAGCCGGGCCGTGCATCGCCTCCAGCCGCGTCAACACCTGGGCTTCATGCTCGAACCCCTTGTCCCGGATGAGTTTCAACATCTCATCGGTATCTTCGTCCGGTTTAACGCCGGCCAGCCACAGTGCCACTGCATGTTGGCAGCCGAGAAAATCATTTAGACGAGATGCGGAAAGCGATTTCATGGCGACGTCAGCTTAGGGAGTTGGTACGACAGATTTGGACGTAGTGACGTCTGGCTATGATCCTTTTTTGTGCGGCAGCTCGTAGGGGAAACGGAGCGGCTCTTCGTGATGGGCGAGCGCGACCCGGAGCTCCGTCGTCAATTGTTCGCGGAGTGAAACCGGCTCGACTATTTCGATCTTGCCGCCCCAACAAAACAGGTGCCAGGCCAGCTCCAGCATTCCGCTGGCGCGGAACTGCACGATGACGCCGCCGGACGACGGGTGGTCTTCAACGGTCTGACTGGAATGGAATCGGTAATTCTTGAAATCTTCCATGCCGCTCGGCAGGACATGCAGGACGACATCTTCGGGTTTCGTTTCGAAATACCCGAAGGACGTATTGGCGAATTCCTGGAGGTTGAAATCGGGTGGGGAAGAGCCAGTCTCGTCCAGGCATTGCAGGTCAGCAATCCGGTCCAGCCGCCAATTCTTCGGCTTTGACGTCCCTCGATCGGCGGCGATCAGATAGTTCATCCTCCCGAAGATGATGCCGAACGGGACAACGTCACGCGTCGCTCCCGGCTTCGAGCCTCCGTAATAGGTGAATCGCAGCATCTTCATCTGGAGGAGGGCTTTGCGTAGGGCTGACAGAACCGCCGGGTCTTCGGTTGGGCGAGGACCGGCCTGCACGGCGATGAGTTCCGCACGCAAGAGCGCTTCAACATCGGTTTCCGTGACAAGCCGGCGACCTTGGCGCATCGCCGCGCGGACTTTCCGGTCCAACGATGCCAGGCTTTCGCCACGAGCAGTTGCCTTGCTCTCGCGTAAGTCCGCAATCACGACTCCGAGGTCGCTCAATTCCTCCGTGGTCGGATCCTGGAAGAAGCCGTCCAATCCCTTTGGAATACGGAATCGCTTCGACGGATGATCGGGAATCTCCTCCATCTGGGGAAAGACCTCGCGAATCGTATCGCGCATCCGCTCGACCGTACGGCGTTTTTCGCCGGTCAGACGGCACATATCGTCGAGGGTCATGCCTTCGGCGCTGCTCGCGAGTGCCCGCGCCAGCTCTAGGATTTGTTTTGCTTTGTCGTATCGCATGAGGTTACGTCCAAATCTGACGTAGCAGGATAGCAAACTCCAAGCTGACGGTCACAGGAAGTCCGAAAGGTGGCCAGAAACAGTTAGCCAAGGAGTTGAAAATGACCAATGAGAGTAGAAACTCGCCGGCCGGTGGCGATCACGAACATACCGGCACCCGTCGCGAATTGCGCGGCCATGAGGGGATCGGCCGCGACAGTGAGCACCCCGATTCTCACGACGGGCACGATCACGGCCATAGTTCTCGGCACGGGCACCAACACGACGACGGTGTCGTGATCCGCTGGAAGCTGAATGTCCAAGGCGTGGAAATAGAGGTCCCACAGCCCAAGCTCTCCGTGCGCGACGCGATCAAGCTGGCCGGGTTCAATCCCGAGACGCCGTGGATCATCATCCTGAAGGTTGCGGGCGAGCCGAAAAGGGAGGTCGATCTCACGTTCGTTCTCGACCTTCGCCACAAGGGAATCGAGAAGCTGCGCCTGACCCCGCGCCAGATCAACAATGGCGACGTGTCCGCCGGACGGCGCAGGGACTTCGCCCTGCTGTCGCAGGACGAGGACCATCTCGACCGCCTCGGATTGCGGTGGGACACCTTCATCGAGGCCGGGCGGCGCTGGCTCATCATCCGCGGCTATCACGTTCCGGAGGGCTACAGCGCGGAAGCAATCGACATCGCGATCGAGGTTCCCGCCAGCTATCCCGGCGCCCAACTCGACATGTTCTATTGCCATCCCGCGCTCGCGCGCCGTAGCAGTGAAGAAATCCCGCAGACCCAGCACCGCGAGACCATTGCCGGGCTGCAGTTCCAGCGATGGTCGCGGCATCGGAACTGGGATCCGGCGCAGGACACGTTGGCGACCCACCTAGCTCTCGTCGAAGAATCGCTCTGCCGCGAGGTTGGCCAATGAATAGGCGCCATACTTTGGTGTTGCCGCACCAAGTCGCAACCCAATTGCGGCAACATCTCTTTCCGGGCGACGGGCTTGAAGCCGCTGCGCTTCTCCTGTGCGCGACCGCTGACCAGACGCGCAACAAGCTGCTTGGACGGGAGGTGATTCCCGTGCCGCATGACGCATGCGTTCGCAAGCCCAACTTCCTCACCTGGCCCGGAGAGTATGTCGAGGCCGCCATCGATCGCGCAACGCGGCGCGGCGATGTGATTATCGCCGTCCACTCGCATCCGGGCGGTTTTTACGAGTTTTCCTACGCCGATGACGAGAGCGACAAGGTTCTGATGGGCGCTTTACGGCACGGTACCGACCAGATCGCCGGATCGGCGATCATGATTCCGGATGGCTCGCTGCGCGCGCGCCTTTATCACGACGACCACACGGCGACGCCGGTCGACCTCGTAGCGGAAATCGGACCGGACCTGCGCTGCTGGTGGAATGAAGGCGCGACGCCGAACGGCCCGCAACGTCCGCCGATAGCGTTCAGCGGTGCGATGCGCGGCTGGCTTTCTCGCCTGAGCGTCTGCGTCATCGGGGTCTCGGGCACAGGCTCGATTGTTGCCGAACAGCTCACGCGGCTGGGCATCGGCGAGATCATCCTGATCGATTTCGACAAGCTGGAGGAACGCAATCTCAACCGCATCTTGAATTCGACCGTCGCCGAAATCGGCATCGACAAGGTAGAGATGTTCGCCGGCGCCATCCGTCGCTACAGGCCGGATTGCGGTGTGGTCCCCGTGACGCAATCCGTCGCTACCCGCGAAGCCGTCCTCGCCGCCTGCGCGTCCGACGTCCTCTTCTCTTGCGTCGATACGGGCGAGGGCCGCCATATCGCCGACCGTCTGAGCTCCTTTTTTGCGATGCCCTTGTTCGATGTCGGTGTCGCGATCCCGACCGAGCCGACAGCGGATGGCGGGCGGCGCATCTCGGAAGTCTACGGTCGCGTGGACTACGTCTATCCCGGCGGATCGAGCCTGATGGATCGCGGCGTCTATGACGGCGCGCTGTTGGAGGCCGAATACCTGGCCCGTGTTGCGCCGCAAGCACACGCCCAGAAGGTCGCCGACGGCTATCTACGGGGCGTCCACGAGGAAGCTCCCGGCGTCATCACCCTGAATATGCGTGCCGCGTCCGCATGCGTTATTGAGTTCTTGGCGCGCGTGTTTCCATTTCGTCAGTTCCCAAACGAGGCGCGCGCCCGCACCATCTTCATGCTTGCCGAGGCCGATGAAGATGTCTTCGCCGAACGCCAATTCGCGGCGGGCAACCGCTTTCCGATAGCCTACGGCCCGACCGAGCCGTTGCTCGGCTTGCCCGATCTCGGCGTGAAAAGGAGGGTAGCATGAGCCGCAAGCCTCTCTGGTGGCGTCGATTGATCGTGCGGCTCACGCCGCGCCGATCACTGATTGTTGTCGAAGGCGACATGCTGCCCAAGCGACTGCCCTTCTGGAGTCTCGTCATGGCGCGCGATGACTGCGAGGATTGGTCCGTAGGCTTGCGCTGTCCCTGCGGCTGCGGCCAGCGCCTCGAAATGATGTTGCTGAAAGGAGTAAAGCCGCGATGGGATATCTCGGTCGATCCGAAAGGTCATGTATCGCTGCATCCGTCCGTGTGGCTGCGCGAAGGGTGTAAGTCCCACTTCTGGGTCAAAGAAGGGAAGATCGTCTGGTGTGAATGATGCCTGCCAACTGTCCTCAGCTTGCCTCGCAGCATCAACGGCCGGCCATTTCGCCCGAGGCGCATCACGATCCGCCCGGTATCGCGCGCCTTCAAGCGAATCGTCACAACGGCAGGTGCAGATAAGTAGGCGTTGAACAACTGAGACGAAGCGGTTTTGGCCGAGGCTTTGCTGCCGCAGCTGCAAGACGTCCAACAGTTCCACGTTCTCATGAGCGCAGGCTTCGTTCGGAGAGGGAAAGCCATACGTCCACTAGCTCGCGCTGACCGTCTTTCCGGGTCTTTTGGACCGTATCCGATCTACTAGGAATTGGCGAGGTTACGCTCGACCCGGACAAGTTCTAAGTGTCCGCTCTTGGCGCAATATGCGCCGCCGGCGGATATCAACAAACGGCAGAAACCGTTCTGGCACGATTGGGGTTTCCTGATGCGGTCACCTGGACGATGGGCATGCGGCTTTCAAGCCGCCCCAACTGCAAGCGGCACTGGCCCGTCTTTCCATTTTCATACCGGACTCAAAAATGACGCTGAGCCGACGTCAGCTACTCTAGGAAATGAACCAGAAGGGGTTTTTAAGGGATTGGTTGATCGCTTCTGCACCAGGAGAGGAGGTTTTGCATAGAAAGTAGCTTTGTGTACGGATAGCTTAGAGGCGTTGCGTTATAGTTCTCTCTTTGTCGGCTCTATTCGGATTTCACCGTGACATTCATACGTCTTGCATCTCTATACGGTCTCTATTTCATTGCCTGCATGTTTGCCGTCGTGATCATTCTTCAAGATTGGTCTGATGGGATGCAGGCACTGTTTGCCTTTATTGTTCCTGGATTGCTGGTTTGGGCAGGTGAACGTCGGCGATCGGCAAGGAAAAATCCGAAGCCGCATGAACCGACCCCCGCGCCGGAAAGAGCGCCTAGCGGCGGATCTCATCCGCTGACCCGTGGGGCTGTTGGAAAGAATGTCGGCCGGATGGAGCACAAGGGTCCGAAGGGTTGGATGCCCAAAAATGAGGTCGTCAATATCGGCGGCCGCAGCCTTGGCGGCATGATCTATGTTGGCGCGCCTCCTCTTCTGAGCCCCGGCGGATACAACAAGTGCCGGGCATATATCGATCCTTCGCTGCCGGTGGCCAAGGCAGGAACAGATGCGGCCGGGAATTCAATGCCCTACTGGCCGGGATACTCCGACATCCCTGTGGAATGCCGCGCCACCTATCTCGACTGGTTGGCGGGAGGGCGCGCGGATGCCTCGTACAATCCTGGATACATGTTCCTTTATTTCTATGGTCTCGAGCGGCGATTCCTGGTCGACCGTCCGTCCGATGATGAAAAGAGAGAAATTCTCGACGAGGTTCTCCGGCTTCAGAAACTCTATGAGAGTAGCGGTTCGGCCCGACGCTATCTCGGAAGCTTCATTGAGATTGCGAAGCTGGACCTGAACGACAAATCTCTTCAGGAACCAATTTTCGAGAATCCGGGGTGGGAAATTCCCCTGTCGCTCAAGATGACGTTGGGCGCCAGTGTCGCAGCAGGCGAAACGCTTTCGTCTGATTGGGCCCTCAGTTGGCTGATGTGTCACCCGGAGCGCAATCTCCGCACCCCCGCGACGAGGTGCCCTGAAGAATTCAAAGCCCTGTTCAAGTTGCGCTTCGACGAGAAATTCCCCGGTGGATTGAAGATTCAGATACCGAAGAAAATTCTCAAGGAAAGCTACCGAGCCGCATCTGGCGAGTTTCATGTCGACCTTAGTCCCGCACTCGATGGTCGGCCGATACCCGACATCTCCAATCTGAAAAAGCCCGTTAATATCTCCCAGAAGATCGCTGACCAGGTGATGGACGAGCTGGACAAATTCTCGCGTTTCATCGGGCGCAAGCCGGATGGAAGAGGAAGCCTCGAAGCGCAGGCATTGCTGCCCGCAGCCCTCCGTCAACTCTTCCCTTCCGCTGAACTGGAAAACCTCAAGGCCTGGGCACGCTCCAGGGTCGAAGGAGGCGGACTTACGCCGGTGACAGACGTCATCGCCAGACTCGAGGGCGGAGAGAGCGGCAAGATAGGCAAGCGTCAGCTGACGGATGCCGCCGATGCGCTTGCTCGCGTCGGATTCGGGATGGCGCCCGATCCGCGCTTCTCCTTGCGGGCTCCGAAAGCAGGCGAGCCGGTCGTGATTTTCGATTTTGGCGCGCCGGTCGAACAACTCGAACAGGTGTCCGCGCGGTTCCACGATGCGTTGATGGAACTTGCCCTTGGCACATTCGTCGCCCATGCCGACGGACATGTCACCGACGCCGAACACCTAGCGTTACGCAACCGCATCGTCAGCGCGAAAGGGTTGAGCGAACAGGAACAGAAAAGACTTCTCGCTAATCTCGATTGGCTCATCGCGGTGCCGCCCAACATGTCGCTTCTGCGCCAGAAATTGAAAGACGCCGGCCCCGAACAACAGGCTTCAATTCGGGCAGCGGTGATTGCCATCGCTCATGCGGATACTGTTGTTCAATCCGATGAAGTGGCTGAAATAGAGAAAATCTACAAGGCACTGGGTATCGACCCGAAGGCCGCTTATAACGACTTGCATGCCGGGCGCGTCCTCGATGGACCTGTTGCCATGCGGGGCGCTGAACCGGGCGTCCCCGGAGAGGCCATCCCGCCAGACCTCTCCTCGGCGATATCCATGCTAGACCCGGAGCGTATTGCCGCCATCAGGTCAGACACAAAGCGCGTTTCCTCGGTTTTGGGCGATATATTCTCGACCGATGAAACCAATGATACCAATGGGGACGAACCGCCCGCTTTGTCATCGGCCCTTGCGGGATTGAGTGTGAAACATGCCGGCCTTGTCGTCGAGATCATCGAACGGCAACACTGGTCTGAAGAGGAATTTCTGGAGCTTTCCGGCAGGCACGAGCTAATGCCGTCCGGCACCCTGGAAGCACTCAATGAATGGGCTTTCGAGAGGTACGACGAAGCCCTGCTTGATGAGTATGACGGATATGACGTGTCGCCGAACATATCGGCGGCGCTGAAGAAAGAAATAGAGGCGTGAACATGGTCAACATTAAACCACGAGAGCGTGACGCAATTGTTCAGGCTCTGCGCGCGGGCGTCGTTCCGAAACAGGGCTTGCGGCACATCCAAGTCGGCCGAGCCATGGAGATCGAACAACTCGTCAAGGATATCGACCATATCGCGGATGGCGGGGCGACTATTCGCTTCATTATCGGCGAATACGGATCCGGCAAAACCTTCTTCATGAACCTCATCCGGCTCGTCGCTCTGGAAAAGGGGCTCGTTGCGATGTTCGCCGATCTCGCCCCGGACCGGCGCATTCACGCCTCCGGCGGACAGGCACGAAGTCTCTATGCCGAAATGGCAAGAAACATGGCAACGAGAACAAAGGCGGATGGCGGCGCCCTTTCCAGCGTTGTCGAACGCTTCGTCAGCCAAGCACATCATGACGCTGAAAAAGGGGACCTCGCGACCGGAGCAGTCATCCACGAGCGGCTATCCCATATCCAGGAACTGACGGGTGGCTTTGATTTCGCTACCGTCATCAAGCGCTACTGGGAAGGTCACGAAGCTGGAGACGAGGAGCTCCAGACCTCTGCTCTGCGATGGCTACGGGGCGAGTTTTCGACCCGCACGGATGCGCGCAAGGCGCTCGGCGTACGAACGATTGTCGATGACGCCAACGTCTATGACCACCTGAAGCTCATGTCGTCATTCGTCAAAGCCGCAGGCTACAAGGGCCTGCTGGTTGGCCTGGATGAAATGGTCAATCTCTACAAGCTCAGTTCGGCGCAGGCGCGAAACGCGAACTACGAGCAGATCCTCCGCATTCTGAACGACGTGCTTCAGGGCAGTGCCGGCCATCTCGGTTTTCTCATGGGAGGGACACCGGAGTTCCTGATGAATACGAGGCGCGGGCTCTACAGCTACGAGGCACTTCAGACGCGGCTTGCCGCCAACAGCTTCGCCCGCGATGGACTGGTCGATCTGTCGGGACCGGTCATTCGCCTTGCGAACCTCACGCCGGAAGACCTGTTCATTCTGCTCTCAAACATAAGAGTGATTATGCAGAGCGGGGGCAATGCTCTGCCTGATGAGGCGCTTGAAGCCTTCATGTCCCATTGCGCCGAGCGGATCGGTGAGGCGTATTTCCGGACACCAAGAAATACCATTACCGCCTTCGTCAATCTCCTGGCCGTTCTCGAGCAGAACCCCGATATCAAATGGACGGATCTAGTGTCGGATGTCGATGTCGGGGCGGACGGTGGCGAAGACATGAGCGATGTCGATGAGAGCGTTGGCGGAGCGCCGCCGGAAGGTGACGAAATGGCGAGCTTTCGCTTGTGACGCCAGCATTCGACAAGCTTGCCAGGCCCGTTCAGAAATGGATTCGCGCGCAAGGCTGGCGAGAATTGCGCGACATACAGGCTCGCGCCATTCATATCCTGGCCGAAGACAATGGGGACCTTATCATTGCGGCGTCCACTGCCGGCGGGAAAACCGAGGCAGCATTTTTGCCGCTCATCTCGCAGGTGCTTGATGATCCGGCGACGGGCGCCGGCTTCGACCTCCTCTATATCGGCCCTCTCAAGGCGCTGATATCCGACCAGGCGCGAAGACTCGAGGATATCTGCCGGGAAGCCGAACTGCCCGTCGTGCCCTGGCACGGCGATATCGCCGCCTCGTCGAAATCGAGGGCGGTCAAAAATCCGCGCGGTATCCTGCTTATTACACCAGAATCGCTGGAAGCCCTGTTCGTCCGGCGCGGTCTGGAAATTCCGCGTCTCTTCAAAAATGCCCGTGCGGTCATCATCGACGAGATCCACAGCCTTCTCGATACTGAACGCGGTATCCAGGTTCGTTCGCTGCTTGCTCGCTTGGAGCTTGCCGTCGGAAGACCCATCCGCCGCATCGGCCTTTCGGCGACCCTTGGCGATATGGGCCTCGCCGGTGAGTATTTGCGCCCCGACGCCCCCGACGACGTCCATGTCATTGAGGCGGACAATGGCGGCTCGGAACTGCGGATTCAGCTGCGCGGATATGTTTCCGGCGACAAGGATGAGGATGTTCCGGCGCCGGTCAGGGCTATTTCGGACCATCTCTTTACGCATTTGCGCGGGAGCGACAACCTCGTTTTTGCCGGCACGCGCCAGTCCGTCGAGATTTACGCGGACAGGCTTCGAACGCTATGCGAGGAAGCGCATCTGCCGCAGGAGTTCTACCCTCACCACGCGAACCTCTCTCGCGAACACCGCGAGTTCGTGGAGCACAGGCTCAAGGAAGGCGCCGTACCGACCACTGCCATTTGTACATCGACGCTCGAGCTGGGGATCGACATCGGAGATGTGACTTGTGTCGCGCAGATAGGCGCCCCGTTCAGCGTTGCCTCACTTCGTCAGCGATTGGGGCGCTCCGGGCGAAGAGAGGGCAATCCCGCGATACTGCGGCAATATGCTATCGAAACCGAACTGCGCGCGGACAGCAATATTCTAGACAGGCTTCGCCTTGGCCTCGTACGCGCCGTTGCAATGATCGAGCTTCTCCTCGAGGGATGGTGTGAGCCGCCGCGGCCTGGCGCGCTTCATCTTTCCACTCTGGTTCATCAAATTCTCTCAGTGATATCCGGGCGGGGTGGCGCAAAGGCTCCCGATATCTACAAGACCCTTTTCCAGCACGGCCCCTTTCGATCGGTTTCGTCGGCTGTGTTTCTCGAAGTGCTCCGCGCAATCGGACGTCCGGATATAGCGCTCATCGAACAAGGTGAGGAGGGCATTCTGCTGCTTGGCGAGGCCGGCGAGAAGTTGACGGATCACTATAGCTTCTTCGCCGTTTTCAAAACGCCGGAAGAATACCGGATTGTGGCGAATGGCAAGACACTCGGATCGATCTCAATCGACAATATTCTGGCGCCCGGCATGTTATTGATATTTTCCGGGCGGCGATGGCATGTTCAGGAAATTCACGATCGGGAACGTGTCATCGTCGTCGTGCCCGCAAAAGCAGGCGTGCCGCCAAGATTTGGCGGCGACCCCGGCATCATTCACGACCGGGTCGTCGAACGGATGTTCGAGGTTCTGGAGTCTCGGGAGCGGCCGGTTTACATGGACCGCACCGCGCTCAACCTTCTCGATGAGGCGCGCGGCAATTATGCCCAGATCCACTTCGATACTGGCGGTATTGTCCAGACCGCGGACAGCGAATTCCTCATCGCAACCCGTCTCGGAACCATCAAAACGGAAACACTTGCGCTCGCTCTCCGCTCGCAAGGATATCGCGTTCATGTTCATGACGGCTTTATCGAGGGGACATTTAGCGAGGCGCAGTCATCGCCAATCGATACATTGAAGGCCATCGCGCGAGGAAAAAATATTGATTTGTTCTCATCCGACCCAAATTTGATATCCGAGAAATTCCATCCTTATTTGACAGACGACCTTCTTCGGTTGGACGTCGTATCGTCTAAGCTGGATCAGCAGTCTCTTCCTCGGATTTGCGCCAATATCCTTGGCGGATGATGCAGGAGGACTCTCAATTCCATTATCGAAAATGAGATTAATGCGCCAAGAGCGGTCATTCTGCCACGTGGCTAGGACTGACCTGAGCTCCTGAACTTCCTCCCGATTTGAGTAGAGTCCGGCAACTGAAGGGGGCGGACGATGAAGCGATCGAGATTCACGGAAGAGCAGATCATCGCGAACCTGCGGGAGCAGGAGATGTCACGGTGTTCAGAGTGGGAGACAACGGCAGGGAGACATGAACCGTCAGCCAGAAATTAAGGACCCGATGGCACATATTTTCTAGTCGTAGTCTTTCTATTGAAGCGGTTCAAATTTCTTCGTCTTCCCATCACCCAAGCGACGAATCGGAGCTCCAAACTCGCGCCAATCCCGAGGACGACAGGTCAGAATCAGGACCTGCACGGTTTCCGCTGCCTTTCGTAACGCAAGTTGCATTCGCTCGAAGCGGTCGTCGTCTGCGTACACCAGAGCATCGTCGAGGATGACGGCGGCAGGAAATCCTTTCTCTCGCAGATAGACGGCGAAGGCAAGTCGAACGAGGATCGAAAGCTGCTCCCGTGTCCCAATGCTCAGCAATGGATAAGGTTCCTCGCGGCCCCCACGAACAACACCCGTGATCTCCAATGTTTCTTCATTGAGTGTGACCCGAGCGTCAGGAAACAAAAGGCGCAGAAACGGATCGACCCGCTTCAGAACCGGCTCCAGGAAGGCCTCTTTTGCATCGCGTTCAGCGTCAACGAGGGTGGACACCAGCCGGTTCCAGGCCGCAGCATCCCGCTGCAAGCGATCTCGACGCGCAAGGGTTCGTGTCTCACGGCCTCGGGCTTCTTCGAGTAGCTCGCTGATCCCGTTCTTGCCAAGTGCCGTCAGACGACTTTGCAATCCGATTTGCTCCTCGCGCAACTGGCGCCGCTCGGCGTCAACGGTCGCGAGAGTTGATTGAGCCCGCTCTCGCCGCAGCTCTACCTCTTCGGGATTCGCCGCATTCAGCCGCTTTGTAGCTTCAGCGTGGGTATTCTGTGCCTTTGTCAGCGCGTCCTTCGCGCTCTCCAGCTTGGTTGTAAGTTCAGTATCGCTTGCGACGTCACGCGCCTTCTGGAGATCGGCTTTGGCCGTCGTGACCGCCTCAGCGACCGCTTCTGAAGCTGCGACAGCAACAGTTAGTTGAATGACGTGTTCCTGATGTTCCTTCTGAGCTAGATCTAACGCTGTTCTTGCCTCCTTCTCGGCATCTTTGGCTGCGGTCAACACGCGGCTTTCCGTCTCCGGATCGGCAGTATCGGCGAGCATGAGAGCACTTGTCGTGTCGTTGAGGCGACTTCGCTCGGACTTTTGTTCTCCAAGTACCGTTGCTAGTGCCTCAGCGCCCTCTGGCGCCAAGGCATCAATCAACCGTTTGGCTTCCTTGACTTGTGCGTCTAGCGACGTGCGTTGTTCGAGTTGGATTTTGGCGGCGGCGATATCTGCCATACCCACCGCGGTCAGTCCCTTGTCGAGCGCATCTTCGGCCTTTTTTAGTCGCGCTCGCCGATCGGCCAACTCCGACGTGCCGGGCTCGATGTCGATCTCACCGAACCCATCCAACTCAAAATGCGATCTGTCGGTAACCTGCACCGCCTCGCCAGTCTCGAGTGCCACGCCGTTTTTCTTCACTCTTTGGCCACCGGTCGGTGCGAAGCGCACGCGCGTGGCTACAGCCCCGAGCGCTGCCTTGGCCGCGCGAATATCGCTCTCAAGGGTTTGAAGTTTCTCGTAGCCGCGCTGGTCGATCGCGATCTGGGCGATACGATCTTGGTCGGCCTTGCGTCGTGAAGCCAGCTTCTCGATCTCCGAGATTTTCCGGTGTAGCTCGGCGACCTGCTTGTCCAGAGACTCGATCCGGGAGCGGCTTTGTGCGACGACAACGCGAGTTTCCGCCGTCTCCCTGGCTTCAGTTTTTGCCATCATCTCGATTTCGGCCGCTTGTTGGCGGTCCGCGATGGGGCCTGCCTCATCGCTCAATCGCGTGTGCGCGTCCCGTTTGTCTATCAGATCACGCTCCCGTCCTTCCACCGCTTGGATCAGCGCCTGCCGACGGCTGGAATGGTCCGTTGCATTGTCCATCTGGGCCTTAGTCAAAGCGACCGCCTGCCCCGCCGCTTCGTGTCGCTGGTTGAGCAGCTCGATCGACCTGGCCTCGCTTTCAGCCTTGCTCAGAGCCTCTTCGGCTTTCTCGAGCACGCGATCATGCGAGATCTGCGCAAGGTCACGGCGGACTTGCGTCAAGTGATCGATTTCCTGATCATACTCGGCTCGCTCTGCTTCCAATTCCGAGACACGCGCCGTCGCTTTCTCAGCTTCGTCGTTGGCAGCCGAGAGATCACCACGCGGTCTGCCGGTAGAGGTAAGAAGGGCGTCACGCTGTGCTCTCGCTGCTTCCAGAAGTTTGCGGCCGCGGGTGCCGCCGAGAACATTTCCCACTTCGTCTTCCAGCGAACCACGTAGCGTCGATCTTCCGGTCTCGCCAAGTCCGAGACCATCAAGCACACGGCCCTGCTCCAGCCAGAACAGCCCCAGAATGCCCCGATCATCTGGCTTGGATTCCCCACGCTGCGATAGCCGGAATGTAAGAAGTTCGGCGAGCCGTTCTTCGGCCGCAGCACCTTCGAATGTACCGGCCGGCGTCGTCAGGCGCGCTGATGCCTTTTGGATAAATCCCTTAGTGATCGAGTAGAGCGAACCATCGACCTCGAAATCTATCCGGACTTCCGGGCGAACTGTTGATCCGAACGGCTGCATGGTGTCTGCGGCTTTGCCGCCGAGATTGTGACGTTCGAAGAGTCCTGTACGGATCGCATCGAGCAACGTGCTCTTGCCTTCTTCATTGTCGCCGGCAATCACCGTCACACCTTCGCCGAGTTCGTCAATCACTACCGGTGACAGGTGTTTGCGAAAATTCCGGATGGCAATGCGGCGAAAGAGCATAATTCAACTACCGGTCTGATGATGAAGGCCATACAACAGCGCGAGCGCGCGGCGCGCCGTCTCCGCGTCAGGCCCGTTCAGCTGTTCGCGCAGCCGTTCCATCCCGGTCCGAACAAATCCGGTGGTGTCGATCATGTCGAGATCATCTTCGGTCGGTTCGACCACCAATCCGGCGTCGTCGACGTCAAGATACTGCACGCGCGCTCTCAGGTCTCCGAGGGCTTCGTCGAGAGCAGCGCGTGTGCTGAGATCGATCGTTCCTTGCAACTCGAGCCGAACAATAAGGCGCGACAACTCAGCTGCTGGGATATCCAACCCCTGAGACACATCGTCAGTGCCGCCGGGCATAATGTCTCTGGTCTGTTCCATCCACCGATATTCGGCGACAGCTACCGGCTCGATGGTCGGCTTGGCTCCCGGAGCCTCGATGGCGACGTTGAGAATGTAGCCGGGCTCGTTGGCCCGGAACCGATCCGGTTCCGGCGTACCCGCATACCAAGTGCGATCTGTCACTTGGAGCTTGCCGTGCCAGTCGCCGAGGGCCAGGTAGTCAAGCCGGGCTCGTACATCGCGATCCATCGCAACCGGGTTCGCCGCCTCGCTGGCTTCGGGCAAGAACTCCCGCACCGAGCCGTGAGCAAGCCCGATACGGATCAGGTGATCATCTGTCTCTGCCGTATCGAACCACTCCGTGAGGTCAGCCGCGTCACGGCGACGCTTCAGTGGTGCCGGCAGGATCATGGCTTTGTCGCCGAGTGCGATTGGAACCGGTTCGTCGGCGACAATTACATTGTCAGGCAGAGTCAACCGTTTGAGCCGACTCCAAGGAGATTCAGCTGTGGCGGGGTCATGGTTGCCCGGTAGCAGCACCCAAGTCCCCCCGAACGGCTCCAAGGCTACTTTGAAGCGACGCAAAGTCTCATCACCAACCGCAATGTCATCAAAGCAATCCCCGGCCACGAGGACCGCATCAACGCGGCGCTCGTGGGCAAGAACTGCGATCTTTTTCAGTGTCTCAAGTCGTGCGTTGCGTAGAACGACAGAAATCTCGGAAGGAAGCTGGCCGAAGCCCTTTCCAATTTGGAGATCGGCCGTATGCAGAAACCTGACACTCAAATCCTCGAACCCCTCTTTCTCACTACAAGTCGGGTAGAGCGGCACGCATGAACAGCCGAAGGTTATGCTCAAACTTATCCTATTGCTCAGTCGTTGGCGAGAAACACAGAACCATCGGCTGCGCCACCTAAGCCGTGGTACTTATTGTTGTTTCTCACAGCGAGCTGGTATCTTCGCTCTCCACGGAAATCTGGGCAAGCAGGCGTCGATGATTGACAACACGTCGAAAGAGGTCGGCTGGATACCACACGACGGTCTAGCATCGACTAATTCCACACTCTTCGGCACAACCGGATAGCCATTTTTGGTGCGAAGCTGGCGAATCGTCCGGACACATCGTTTAAAAGCAGCTTCTGACCCAATGCGGACATCAATGCTTTCCTGCATAATTGACGGATAAATAATACCTGCAATGATGTCGTGCATCTGCGATTTTCAAAGGCTTGCCCATGCGATTTGTCGCGATCGACGTTGAAACCGCAAACGCCGACATGGCGTCCATTTGCTCTATCGGCGTTGCTGCGTTCGAAGATGGAGCGGTAGCGTCAGAATGGTATTCCTTGATCGACCCGGACGACTTCTTCGATTCCATCAACATTTCCATCCACGGTATCTCGGAGGGCGATGTGCAGGGAGCGCCGACATTCCGTGATGCAGCATCCGAAATTGACCGCTTCCTTGGTGGACAGGTCGTCGTCACTCATACGCACTTCGACCGTGTCGCGATTCATCAAGCGGCGGGTCGGTGGTCGACAATCGCCCCGTCTTGCACATGGCTTGACTCCGCACGCGTCGCCCGTCGCGTTTGGGCCGAATGCGCGCGGTCGGGCTACGGTCTGGCCAACGTCTGCAAGATGATCGGTTACACCTTCGAGCACCACCACGCGTTGGAGGATGCCAAGGCTGCGGGTCATGTCATCCTTGCCGCGATGCAGAAAAGCGGTCTTGACCTCGACGCAATGCAGAGACGTGTCCTGCAACCCATAAACCCTTCGTCAAGCGGCGCTGCCTCAATCACACGCGATGGAAATCCTGATGGACTTTTTGCAGGTGAGGTGATCGTGTTCACGGGTGCGCTTGAGATACCGCGCCGTGAGGCGGCTGATCTAGCAGCGTCGGTCGGGTGCTCCGTGGAGAACAGTGTGACCAAGAAGACGACCATGCTCGTCGTCGGGGACATGGACGTGACCAAGTTGGCCGGGCATGACAAGTCCTCGAAGCATCGGAAGGCAGAAAGCCTTATCTCCGCCGGTCAGCCGCTCCGCATCATCCGCGAAACTGACTTCAAAGAACTAGTTGCGCTTGGATAGCTGAACTCGATTGCTCAGTGTACGTCCGCTTATGGCGCAAAGCGGACGACAGGTAATTGCCCACCTGGAAGGGTTTGGCTTTAGCTCAGATTGTCATGAAGCTGATTGTAGAAAGAATGAGAAGATTCCACGCCAGTTTGTGAGAAACGGTTCCCGTGAATGATCAGATTGGACGTAGACTTCAAAAGCAGAATGGCAGTGCGCGCCTTCAAACGCGCGCGCCGTTATCAGGAAGTAAGTGTCATGCGGTGCGCTGTCCTAGCAGTCCTCTTCACGTTTTCTTTGTCGCTGCACACGCTGCCTGCTTTCGCGGTCGAACCTCTGCCCGCCGTGAGCTTCCGGCTCTCCTGCTTCAACGACGACCGAACGGACACGGAAGGAGAAACGGACGCCATCCTCGCGCTGCTTGCTTTCGCGGCGGCACATAATGGAGAGCCGGTCTATCTCGATGCGTCGATCGAGGCAGATGCCGGGTCGGGTTTCTGTTCCCGCGACCTGGCGATCCGCAATCCCCACGGCGGCCGCGAGGACAGCAAGCCGAACCGGATTTCATTTAACGGCTGCATGGCCGGGGAAGAAACGCCCTGCATCGAGACGGACATGGTGCAGATCGATGCCGACGGCCCGCCCCTCGCCTATCGCCATTCCGTCGTCCTGCCGCCCGAGGCGCTTCTTCCCAAAAACCTTCCCTACCGGATGGGAAACTATGGTGACTGGCTGAACTACCGGGGCCCCTTCATCGCGCATCATTACGAAGGCACGGGCTATGCCTATGCCACATTCCATGTGCCGGACGCGGCGCTGGCCTATGTCTGGGAGCGCGCGGCGGAGATGTCGAAGCGGACAAGCACGGATGAATAGAACCGCGGCCCTCGCCGCCGCCATCCTTTGCGCCGCGCCCGCTCTCGCCTCTGATTGGGCCCTGTCGCCGAACGGATATGGGCCGGTGACCATCGGCATGTCGTCCGACGAGGCGTCGCAAGCGCTTGGGCTGCGCCTGCAAAATGACGGCGAAGGAATGCCCGATGCCGACTGCCACCATCTCGCTGCACCGGCCGGTGAGGACAAGCTGCGCTACATGGTGCAGAACGGACGGATCGTGCGTATCTCGCTTTATGAGGGACCGAGCGCCGTCGCAACCGACAAGGGCATCCGCCTCGGCGATCCGGCGAGCAGGATCATGGACAGCTATGGCGAGGAACTGGAGATCGAAGCCCATGAATATGTGAAAGGCGAATATTTCACATCCTGGGACGAGACAGCGAAGCGCGGCATCCGCTACGAAACCATGACGGACGATCCCGGCCCCTTCATCGCCCCCGGCGCCGCGATGGTCTTCCGCATCCACGCGGGCGGCGAAGCGATCTTCCTCATCGAAGGCTGTTCCTGAGCGCACCTATTCCGCGAGCACCGTCACGTTGCAGACGGCCCTGTATCCGCCGTCCGCCCATGTGAAAAGATCGGTTCCGCCGGTAATGAAATCGGGATGATCCGTCTCCCCCGTTCCCGGAAACCGAACCTCTTCCTTCCAGCCCGACCAGACCGTCTTGCATTTGCCAGCCTCGCCCTCCTCTACCGTGCAATCGTAAAGCGTCATGGTGCAGCCGCCGGAGCCGCACCATTCCGGATCCCAACGCTGGATAAAGAAAAGCGGGGTCTTTCGCGCAGCGGGCACGGCGACAAAAGCGAACTCCTCTGTCCGCAGAAGCCGCCAGTCGAGCCCGAGCGCCTGTTTGGCCCAGCCTTCATCGTGTCGTGTGAGGCTGCGCGTGGGCTCGCCCTTCGTCCAGCCTGCCGGAGACGGAATGGTCAACCTCTCCACCTCATCGTCCTCGCAGGGAAACGCCGCGAAAGCCTGCACGACCGGGAGAAAAAACGATCCGGCGGCGAGTGCTAGAAGAAGACAGGTCCGGAACAAAACCAACATGGATTGATTCCCCGTTCGATACAGATCGGACAGCTTCCGGCGCTTCAAAGACGCGGCGGAAAGTTGACGCAAACGATCCAGATTAGTGAGGTGAAAGAGACCTGCCAACAAGGAAGGCGGCGAGAGACAAAAAAATCCGTCGAATGACGATTCCCGTTGAAGTGCCGCTTGAAACTTCTTGTCGATGCCTCCAGTTCGCACGAACATCAGTTTGCTGACAGTCGTTTTCCATCGTTCACCGGCCGCGGCCGCTCATGGAGACATGCATGCCGATCCTCATCAGGGGCGGGGGACTCCATCACAGGCATGCCGGCGCGTTTCTGGCTGCGCTCCTCTTCTGCGCTCCCGCCTCGGCCAATCCCGACCTCGAAAACTTCCGTGACTTTCTCGACGCGCGCGAGAACAACGGCAGCATCACCGGTGTAACAGGCTGTCAGCCCGCCTCCTTCGAAGCGGCCTGCCGCGGGACCGCCGTTTCCACCGGCGCCAATGCCAATCCCGGCTGGCAGGGGGCGAATGCGGGGGACCCCGTTACCACCGGCATCAACGCCAATCTCGGCTGGCGGGTCGGCATGCTGGCGGGCCAGCCGCTGGTCGAAATGGCGATCAACTGGACGCCGAAAAGCCTCGAAGGGATGCTGCCCGCCGGCTATGCGAAAGCCGATCCCGGCCTTGTCGCGGGGCTCGACCCGGCCGCCAATGCGAAACTCGACCTCTATGACGTGCATATCGCCATCGCCTTCGAGCATGAAGGACGGACCTACACCATCACCGACACGGTGGGCGTGCCGGCCCGGGCCGGCAACGAGTCGAGCTTCAACGTGGCCGGCAGCTATGACTGGGGCGGGTTCATCCGGGACGGCAATGGCAACCTTGTGGACGGCGAGACCGCCAAGGCCATCGTGAAGGCCGGCGTGAAGCCCATCGGGGCGGCCATCGTGCAGGCGAAGGTGAATACGTTCGACCTGCAGACCTACTGGCACGACAAGAACGTCGACCGATACAACGCGCCGTTGCGCGAGGCGGTGGAGAGCCAGCTCCTGCTGCTCGACGACACGTTCGGCCTGCCGGTGGACGAGATCAGGGTGGCGCTTGCGAACTACGAAGCGGAGCACAGCCCACAGGAGGTGAACAGGAAGCTCGTCTCCATGTTCGAGCGGCTGACGCCCGCGAACCTGCCGGAGAAATATCTGGGCACCGGCCTCGCGCGCGACATCAAGCTGCGCATCTATGCCAATGCCGTCGGCGGCATAGACGGCCGGCTCCGCAACCAGATGCAGGAGCTGCCGCCGCAGCCCGGCGGCGGCGCATCGGGCTACGAGAGCTGGCTCGAGCAAACAAAAGCCCTGTTCAGGACGCGCGAATTGCGGCTTGCACAGCTTCGCGACGACGGGCGCGAGGCACAGCGGATCGAATACGAGATCAAGGAGGAAGAGCGCCGCGAGGCAGAGCGCCGCGCGGAAAAACGCGCCGAGGAAGAACGCGAGGCGGCCCGGGAAGCCGAACGCCGCGACGAGGAGCGCGCGCGGCGCGAGGCGAAAGCGCGGGCGCGCTACCGGGATGTCCATCGTCCCTATGGCGAAAGCGACGGCGGCTGGAACGGCATTACCGCGAGCATCAACCAAATGGTGCAGCAGACCTATGGCGGATACAACGCCAATGCTTATGCCGATACGGGTGGAAACTACATCAGTAGTAGCTCCGGCACGTCCTATAAACCATCTGGGTATGTGTTCAAATATCCCTGTGAGGTAAATGGCGAACGGATCTGCGCACCATGAGCGGCGCCAGCATGCAGATCACATCCGCCGACTACTCCGCAGCGTTGAACCATGTCGCACGCATCGCCCCACGCTATGAAAAACTCAATCCGGAAGCGTTGAACTGGAGCGAAACGGACTGGCGCAATCTTCATGAGCTGCGCGAGAAGCTGCTGGCCGATGTCGGCGCGTCGATGCGCAAGCGTGGCGTGGCGGAGGAGGCAGTTTCGAAGCAGCTTCGCCTGCTGACGCTCGCCATGCTCGACTACGAGCTGACACATCTTCTGCCGCTGCACATGAAAGCCTGGCTCGAAGGCTTCGACACGGAGATTCCGGGCGGGGCCTATGCCGCCTTCTTCGCCCCCTGGCACGATCACCTCGCCCCCTCGGCTGCGACGCAGGACGATCTCGTTGCGGTGTACGACGATCTCTCGCATCACTTTCCGGGCTATGCGACCTGGCGGAAGATGGAGCATGACGCCGCAACCGGCATCGAGGACGTGATCCTGGATGCGGAACTGATCGAATATCAAAACGCTTTCCGAACGGCGAAGCAGAAAGAAGCAAAGCCTGCGGCGCCGAACACTCCCGCTCCCGCCGCCGCTGCACCGAAGGCGGAGGCTGCACCCGCAACGGCGAAGCCGCAGGTCACACTCTCCTTTCGGGAGCGCCTGCGCCGGCAAGGGGAAGACGAGACAGCGCCCGGCTGGACGGCGGTTTTCTTCTTCTGGCTCCTGCTGGCGACGGTGCTCACCGCACCGGTGGCGGCGGTTGCGGCGCTGATCGGACATGAAGGCATCGCACCGAACTTCGGGGCGATTGCCGGAGCTGCACATGTTCTTGCAGCGGCGCTGATGCTGGGCGTCAGGTTTCTTACCGGCCGCAGTCTCGCCGCATGGGCGACGCCGCGGCAGTGGAGGTCGGAGGCCGGCTGCTTCTGGTTCGGCATCGTTGCGGGGCTGACGGTTCTGGCCACGCTGGCGGGTGGCCTCGCAAACTATATCGGCCCCAACATGGACCGCGCCGAGACCGTGCCGCTCGCCATCGGCACTGCGGTCTTTTTCGGACTTGCCGCGCTGGCCGGCTATTTCTGGCATCGCCATGAAAAAGATTTTCCGGCGGCGCGGCGCACGACCGAGCTCTACGAGGTGGATGACAATCCGATCCAGTGGTGGCAGGTCGCGGCCGGCCTCTTCTTTCTTCTCGTATTCGCGGCCTATGGCTTCCTCGCCTTCGATGTGCTGCCGCCGGTGGCCTTTGCGGGCGGCCTGTTCGTGGCGGCGCTGGCGGGGTGGTTCTTCAGCAATGGCGGCAGCCTGGTCTTCACGCTCGTTGCGACCGCCTTCGTCGCGACCGTGCTGCACGCGATGGTGGCGCCGCCGCCCGCGCTTCTCTTCGCGCTGCTCGCGGGCGCGGCTTTCGCGCTGGGGCTCAAGCTTTTCCATACGCTGCGCCGCCAGCGGCGTTCATGGGTCATGAACGCGCTTGTCATCGCCTCGGGCGCTTTCCTCTTCGCCTATCTGCCGATGGAAAGGCCGGTGGCCTATTATCTCTCCTACGTGGCGGGGCCCCTTGCCCGGCCCGCCGCCGACGCGTCGATCGACGCCTATCTGGCGCTGGAGGAAACGCCGCTCGGCAAGTCTTTTCTCGACACGCTTGGCGGCGTCGACGAAAAGGCGACGGCGGTGCGGGTCGTCGAGGCGACGAATGTCGACAAGGACCGCACGGAAATTCTTTTCGTGATGAGCAATGCGGGCGACCTGCTGATCCGCGAAGTGACATTCACGGTGAACGGCAGCTGCGCCGGCAAGCCGATGCCCCTGCGTTTCGCCAAGGCAATCGCACCGGGCGACGAGGCGGGGCTGAAGATCACCCTCTCCCGCCCGGACGATTGCAGCGACGATGACTGGTCTAACTGGACGAAAAGCGTGTCGCGCGGCTGGTGGGAGAACCGGTCGAGCCCCATCATGGTGACGGTTATCGAGGCGGAGAGCTACGACCCGAAAGCACTCTTCAAGGAAGAAGCACTTGCCTGGCTCGAACTGAGGGAGGAGTAGATGCGCGCTCGCGCCGCCGGTTTTGCCTTCGTTATCCTTCTCTCCCTCGCGGCAGGCGAGGCGGCGGCGCGGCCCGGCGGCCATGGCTACGATCCCGCAGACGCCTGCGCGCAGAGCTTGGACCTATTCCGTCGTGGTTGACATGCCGCTGTCGCGCGGGCTGGGATAACGGTCGCGCGACGAAAAGGGGGGCGCATGATCATGGAGCGGTTTCGCGCCGCGAGCCACGCCGAGAAATGGCAGCTAGACTATCTTTTCGATCTGAGTTTCCAGGCTTGGCTCGTTCATATCGGCGTCGTCACCGCGGTGATGGCGCTGCTCGTCTATGTCTGGCCGGGCGAGGTCTGGCCTTTCGTCTGGTACGCCGCCATGTGCGCCTTCTCCGGGGGCCTCGCGGCGCTTGCCTGGTACTACACGCATCGCCGCCCGGCGGATGAGGGCGAAGCCCATCCCTATGGCCTCGCCCATACCGGGCTCACCACACTTGTCGGCATCACCTGGGGGCTCGGCGCTTTCGGTGCGGCCACCGGCGATTTCCACCATCTGCTCGTCTATTCGCTGGCGCTCGGCGGCACCGCGCTCGGTGCGGTTTCCTCGCAGCATGTGCTGCCGCGCTCCTGCTTCGTCAGCCTCTGGACTTCGGTACCGCTGCTCGGCCTCGCGCACATCTTTCACGACCCGGGTTTTTTCGGCGCCACGATCTTCGGCATGATCATGCTCTATGCGGGCGTGCTCTCGATCCTCACCGTCCGCATGCTCCGCTTCATGCGCACCAATGTCGATCTCACCCGCTCACTCGATGCGAAGCTCGCGGAGATCACCGAAATGGCCGCGGAGCTGGAAGAGGCGCGGCACGAGGCGGTGGAAGCCAATCTATCCAAGTCGCGTTTTCTCGCTCATGCCAGCCACGACCTGCGCCAGCCCATTCACGCCATAGGCCTCTTCACCGCCTGCCTGCGCGATCTCGATCTCGAGACCGAGGCGCGCCAGCATGTGAGGAGCATCGACGATGCCGCGCGCTCGGTGAGCCGTCTTCTCGGGTCACTACTCGACATTTCGCGTCTCGATGTCGGCGGCGTCGAGCCCCAGCCCGAACGATTCGCGCTTGAGGAGTTTCTGCGCGGCATCATCCGGCAGAACGCCGACGCCGCGCGCGACGGCGGCGGCACGATCGAAATGGAAACCAGGGATATCTGGGTGAATACCGATCCCGCCCTCTTCTCCACCATGATCCAGAACATCGTCTCCAACGCGCTGAAATATGCGCCCGGATCGAATGTGCGGATCGTCGTCCGCCGCAAGGGAGGCCGCGCCGTGCTGGAGATTTCAGATGACGGTCCCGGAATCGCCGAGCAGGATCTCCGCCACATCTTCGACGAGTTCTATCGCGCCGAAGGCGGGGACGCGCCCAAGCCGGATGGCCTCGGCCTCGGCCTCGCCATCGTCCGCCGTCTCGCGGGGCTTCTCGGTCTTGAGGTGGAAATCGCATCCGCCGCGGGCCGGGGCACCACGTTGCGCATCTCGGGCCTCCCCTTGTCGGAACCCGGCGCCGCCACCGTGCCGCGCGCTCATCGCCAGCATCCCCTGACTGGGCTTCGCGTCTGCGTCGTCGATGACGATGCGGAAGTGCTGGCGGCGACGGCGACGCTGCTGAAGCGATGGGGCTGCGAAGTGGCGGAATTCACCGGTCTGCCGGAGGCGGCCTGCGGCTGCGACGCCATCGTCAGCGACTTCGATCTCGGCGGCGATCTCGGCGGGCTCGATGTCATAGCCCGGCTGCGCGAGATGGAGGGGTGGGAAGTGCCGGCCGCCATTCTCACCGGCCGCTCCGAGCCGGAAACGCTGAAGCGTCTTGCTGGCTCCGGCATCCCCCTCCTGCGCAAGCCGGCGCACCCGGCGGAGCTTCGCGCGCTCCTGACCGGCTTCGCGCTTGGTGATGAAGCGCTGGAGGACGAGACCGCGGCGTCCTGACGGGCTAAAGCAGTTTCATCGCCACGCCCGCCGCCGCCGAGCGGCTGGCGACACCGAGTGTCCGAAGCAGCGCCGATACATGCATCCGCGCTGTCACAGGCGAGATGCCGAGTTCGCGCCCGATCTCCTTGTTGGTCATACCCGCTGCGACGAGCTTCAGCACTTCGCGCTGGCGCGGCGAAAGCTGCACGTCGCTTTCGCCCGCGCCCGTCCTTGCGCCGCCGGGCGTCGGTAGATGCGCAGCCGCGGACTTCACCACGATCTCGCCGTCATGGATCGCGCCGATCGCCTCCGCGATCTCGTCCGGCGGTACCGCCTTGCCGACAAAACCGTCCGCGCCCGCCGCCATCACCACGTCGATGGTTTCGCTGTCATCCGCCATCGAGACGATGGCGAGTGTCGCGCGCGGGAAGCGCCGCCTCAGCGCCGCGATGGAGGTCTCTGCGGCAAACCCCGGAAAAATGAGGTCGAGCACGAACATGCCCGGCGCCGCGCCGCTCTCCGCCAGTGTCAGCACTTCCTCGAACGTGCCTGCCTCCTCGATCGCGGCTCCAGGCGAAACACGCGCCAGGATATGGCGCATCCCCATCCGGAAAACCGGATGGTCGTCGGCCACGATGATGCGTTCTGCGCTCAAGCTTCCCGTCCCCTTATGCCGCCATGGAGGCGAGTCTATCCATGGCCGTGGTTAATGGCACCTGTACACCTGTACATCTGTCGTCCAGCCCGCCCGCCGCTGATTATGCCCGTGATTTTCTTCAATGACGGGCTGTGGGGACCGATCATGGGCGTGGCAAGCGGAAATCGGGTAGCGACAGGGCGGCGCACCATGCGTGTAACCACTTGGCGCTTCATGCGTCTGCGGCGCAAGGCTGTGCCACCCGTCATCCTCCGACGCAATCTGACGCGGCGTCTCCTCTCCAGCGTCGGCGTTGCCGCCCTTCTCGCGGGTGTTAGCCTCGCGCTTCTTCCAGCCCCCACCCGCGCGGATACCTCATGGACGGGCGCTGCCGACAGCGACTGGAACAACGCAGCCAACTGGTCAAACGGTCTGCCGGTCAACACTTCGGGAACGACGAAGATCGAAGGGCCGGTCGCCGCGACTGTCGATGGTGTCAGTGTGGCGGACTCTGGCCGCACCAATATCGGCTCCGCCGCGCAGGACGGTTCGCTCATCGTGCAGGGCGGCGGTACGCTGAATGCGGGTGTATTTGAGCTCTTCGGATATAATGGCTTCAGCGGTACCGCAACCATCCGTGGCGCCGGGTCCGGGATATCCACTTCGTCGAGCCTCTTTGTCGGCGCCTACACGGGCGTCGGCCATATCTTCATCGAGGACGGCGGAACGCTGACCACCCCCTATTCTACATATATGAGCCAGTATAACGGCTCGCTCGGTACCGTAACGGTGACTGGTTCAGGTTCGACCTGGAACAGTAACTATGAGATCAATCTCGGCGGTGCCGAAGGCAATTACGACGCGACGGGTATCCTGACGATCGCGGATGACGGCCTGGTCAACATAAACAATGGCAACAGGAATCTGAATGTCGCCAAATCGACCGGCTCCACCGGCACGCTGAATATCGGCGCGGCGGAAGGCGATGCCGCCGTCGCGGCGGGATCGTTGCAGGCAAAGAGTGTTGTGTTCGGGGCGGGCGACGGTACGCTCGTCTTCAATCATACGGAAACGGATTACACCTTCGCTCCGTCCATCTCGGGCAATGGCGGCGTACATCAGCTCGCGGGCACCACCAACCTCTCCGGATCGAATAGCTGGTCGGGAAGCACTCTGGTCGAAGGCGGTATTCTGCGCGCGGGCGCGGCGGGCGCTCTTTCCGCCAACGCCGCCTACACGGTCAATGGCGGTACGCTCGATCTCAACGATTTCGACCTCACCGCAACCGAACTCTCGGGCACGGGCGGAACGGTCGATCTCGGGACCGCCGAACTCGAAGTCGACCAGGACGGCGACTCCGTTTTCGATGGCCTCATCGCGGGTGCGGGCAGTCTGGTGAAGCTCGGTTCCGGCATCCTCTCGCTGACCGGCGCGAACACCTATTCCGGCGGCACAACGCTCGGCGAGGGTACGCTCCGCCTCGAAGACGACGATGCCATTGGCACCGGCGCACTCACCGTCACCGGCGGCACCCTCGACTATGATGACGGCATCGACCTGTCGAACGACATCGACTTGCGGGCGCAGGCGACCCTCAACGTCACCACCGGCTCCGCCACCCAGTCCGGCAATATCGGCGAGACGGGCGGCAGCTTCGGTATCGTGAAGTCCGGCGCGGGCATCCTCTCGCTCACCGGCGCGAACACCTACACAGGCACCACCACTGTTTCCGGCGGCACGCTGCGTGCCGGCAGTGCCGACGCTCTCGTCTCCGGCGCCTACATCTTGAACGGCGGTACCCTCGACCTCAATGACTTCGATCTTTCCGCCTCCGGACTTTCCGGTGCAAGCGGTACCGTCGATCTCGGCAGCGCCGAACTCGAAGTCGATCAGGACAGCGACGGGGTCTTCGGCGGCATCATCTCGGGCGCGGGAAGCCTCCTGAAGCTCGGCTCCGGTATGCTCACCCTCACGGGCGGGAGCACCTATACGGGCCTCACCACCATACGTGAGGGGACGCTTGCTCTCGACGGCGGCTCTGTGGAGTCGTCCGACGACGTCATCATCGGAGATCTGGCCCATACGGTGGGTGAAGTCACGGTGACTGGTGCGGGAGCCTCGCTCGACACCGACAGCAGTGTGCTTGTCGGAGAGCTCGGTGAGGGAACACTGAACGTCGAAAATGGCGGCGTTGTGACGGCCGATGTTGTCATTGCCGGGCATCTTTCGGGGTCGGACGGAACGATCCGTGTCACCGGAACGGACTCACAGGTCAACAGCACCAGCCTGCTGCGGATCGGCGATGAGGGCGTCGGGCGCCTGGTCGTGTCTGGGGGCGGCGCC
>Ga0172382_10001108_pt1 | contig 48976 bp, 45 predicted proteins | sample Leawel138RmetaG_FD_122245 | JGI IMG/M metagenome (GOLD analysis project Ga0172382, IMG submission 122245) | Leachate microbial communities from a municipal landfill in Southern Ontario, Canada - Leachate well 138R metaG | ecosystem: Engineered > Solid waste > Landfill > Unclassified | place... | reverse complement strand
TTACGGACTGCCGGACTTCGCAGAGGAACTCAACTACGGAGTCGATCTATCAACCATCTGAGGGTGGTATCAGATTGATGGGGTGAAGGTGCCCCATCAACCATTAAATCCGTATACCCAAAATAAATTACCCCAATGCTTCACCAAAGAAGCACTACAGCACCAGCTGAAAGCCACACGCAGCATGCAAAAATCAATTTTCGGCAACTAAATTGACCTTGATCCAGCCCAACTCTCGACCGTCGAAAAACGCCACCACCCCAGATGTGTTAAACTAACAACCTTGGCATACGAGTTACCAAGTTTTCTTCTTCTGCTTGACCAGTTCGAACGCACTCTTCCAGCGTTTTTCGAAATCTCGCATTTCACCGACAGCCTGCCACCTCTGGCCCTCTGTCGCACCGATAGATACAGCCTTGATACATTGCGCCGTCGATCAATCCGACCTTAATGCGCGTCACTGCAAAGTTTGATAGCTCGGCCTTTACCGTTACGAGCTACGCTCTTTGCCGCGTTAAATTGTCACTGGGGCAACATTAGCCCGGCGCAATATAACGCCTAAAAATAGGAATTATTATGACTTTTAACGTTGCCATTCTAGGCGCGGGCCCAAGCGGCCTTGCCCAATTACGTGCTTTTGAAGCAGCTCATCGCAATGGCGCTGAAATCCCCGAGATCGTGTGTTATGAAAAGCAAAGCGACTGGGGCGGCATGTGGAACTACACTTGGCGCACCGGACTTGACGCCTATGGCGAACCCGTCCACGGCAGCATGTACCGCTACCTCTGGTCAAACGGCCCCAAGGAATGTCTGGAGTTCGCAGACTACAGTTTCGAAGAGCATTTCGGCCGTCCCGTCGCATCCTACCCACCACGTGCGGTGTTACGCGACTACATTATGGGCCGCGTAGCCAAAAGCAATATGCGCCGGCACATTCACTTCAATACGGCGGTGCACTGGGTCGCCTATGACGAAGACACCGGCAAGTTTGCGGTCACCGTTCGCGATCTCAAGAAGGACGAGCTAAGCACCAAAGAATTCGATCACGTCATTGTTGCCACCGGGCATTTCTCAACCCCCAATGCGCCTTATTTCGAGGGCTTAGAACAGTTTCCTGGTCGCGTGTTACACGCCCATGATTTCCGCGACGCCTGTGAATTCGAAGGTAAGGATTTGCTGCTGATTGGCAGTAGTTACTCGGCAGAAGACATCGGTACCCAGTGTCACAAGTACGGCGCCAAATCAGTCACCTTTAGCTATCGCAGCAAGCCCATGGGCTTTGACTGGCCGGAATCCTTCGCCGAGGTACCTTTACTCACTGAAGTGGTCGGCAAGACAGCCCACTTTAATGATGGCAGTAGCAAAGAGGTCGACGCGATCATCCTCTGTACTGGGTATCAGCATCATTTCCCGTTCCTACCGGATGAGCTGACGCTGACTACACATAACCGGCTCTACCCCGAAGGCTTGTACAAAGGCATCGTTTCCCTGACCAACTCAAAGCTGTTCTTTCTCGGAATGCAGGATCAGTACTACACCTTCAACATGTTCGATGCTCAGGCTTGGTATACCCGCGATATCATGCTTAATCGTATCAAACTGCCAACAAGCCAGGCTATGGCAGCTGATACCAAAGAGTGGGTAACTCGCGAGGAACAGGCGAACGACCCCTGCGACGAGATCGATTTTCAAGCAGCCTATATACTCGACCTGCTCGAACCTACCGACTACCCTCCCTTCGATGTAACCAAAGTCGCCGAAACCTTCAAGCAATGGGAGCACGACAAAGAAGCAGATATTCTCGGCTACCGCAACAAGAGCTACCGCTCCACCCTGACCGGCACCATGGCACCCATGCACCACACACACTGGATGGATGCGATGGACGACTCACTGGAAGCCTTTCTTCAGGAAGAACAACCCCTGTCAGCGGAAGAGCCAACAAACCCAATACGCCGAGAATCACAAAAGGTATAAGCGCAATACAGCACTCATATAATTTTAGCTAAAAATGAGTGCAATCTCGCTTCTGGTGGCCGCTTTTCATCCGGCCGAAGGGAGATTACCTCCCAACATATTTTCAACCACTGCCGCATTATAGAAGGCTTCAATCGTCTGGATTTTGTCCTCACGGACACGAAACCAAATTGCCAACCGCACATCGCCAATTGGCTCAAAGTTGGTCCGGTAATCCAGAATCGCGTACACATGCTCCTCATCGGCACTGAGCTGACGTAGAATCAGATCCTTCTGGATGGCAACCATACCGAATTGATAGGACAACATATCATCCGGACTAAGAAAACGCATATTCGGCCCTACATATTCAAACCCATCAGCAACCAGCAAGGCCTTTGCCTCATCAAAACGCTGGGCCTGGATATCAGCAATGAACTGCGCCACAATACTTTTCGGCTGCATGAATAAATTCCTCTTCATAATACGGGGACGGTTTGAGTGTCTGGGTTCGCGTAGATACTATTAAATTTAAATCACTCACTTAATGAACAAGCCCAAAACGGGGCGCGGATAAATGTATCTGTAGGCGCTTCCAGCATAGACGCGCTAAAAACACGTCTAGCCGAAAGCAATTATTCCAACAAGGCTATGTGCTTATTACTACAACGGCACAACCTTATTTGCACAAGGACCTTTTTGACCTTGGCCAACTTCATACTCTACCGCCTGACCATCATTCAATGTAGCAAAACCGCCGCCACTTTGAATTTCTGAATGATGAACAAAAAGATCTTTGCCGCCATCTTCAGGCGTAATAAAACCAAAACCTTTATCAGGGTTAAACCACTTAACTGTGCCTTTGCTCATTTTATTTACTCATATGATTGGTGAAGGTTAAAAATTTATATCCGAATTCACCAGATCGAATATAACTAGAGATAATTTTTGAGCAAAACGCCGTCATAATCTACGACCCAAGCGTAACATAAAACGGTCAAATTGATGGTCTTTAAACACTTAAGACGCGAGAGCACGGAGCACTAGTCCGGGCTCTTTTGCTACGATGTTTAATAAAACCAAAGCTGGACCTTGTGGCGTACGATCGCCACGCTCCCAATGCCTGAGCGTACTAACACTAATACCAAATGCGGATGCAAACTCACTTTGGGACATATCTACCTTAGCCCTGATTTTTTTAACCTCAATTGGGCCAAGCTCATGGATTACAGCCTTTTTAAACTTACCCTCTGAGCAATCAACACACTCAGCAAACTCCTTTTTGATGCCTGAAAGTACCCTGGCCATTGGAGCCACCATAATGCTTGAGTAAAAGACGGATAAATTTGGCCAAGCCATTATTCTCAGCCTTGCTGAGATCGGCCTGCTCACCACACTTGAATAAGTTTGATGATTTTTTTAAGAGCTTAGGAAGATCTACTATTATGTACACGACACAGAGTCTAATCCAATGGATTACAGGGGTCAATGCGTGTTTTTGAGCGCTAAACGCCTCAGTAACTGACGACAAAAGCACCCGAAAACTTAACAGTTAAACGCCCAACAACAGCACCTTTAGACTCTAATATGGCCGAACATAACTTTGATACGATCATGTTTAATACTATAAACAAGCCACCATCTAACTCTAAACCTGTAGCAGCACTTATAGCCGCCACCTGAGCACTAAAGAACTTTGACGTGTTTATGATGTCTGATTAATCAGCGTCCGCGCCAAGTAATTAATTGGCAAGCTTAACGTTTAACGACATATCGTTTATATAAAAGTTTGCTATCACCACTCAAAATTTTGAACAATAACCTCTTTCGTTTACACTAAGCAAAACGATCCGACCATTAAAATCCACCACACTCTCTACCCGTGCTCGAACTTACAATACTGACTTATCTCTTTCCAGTATTGTTATCTGAGCCATTAAACCTACGAGAAAAAACTGTATATGGTGGTGAGATACAACGATGATGCCGGATGTTACCGTAGCTAAGTGAACGAGATTATGTAGCAAGATCATAGACGGCATCATTCACGCCAATGATGCGCTCGTATTAAGCAACCTTTCGGGCCTGTCTGATTAATTCGCATTGTGCGCTACTGGATAGTAGTAGCAGCTGTCTTTGGAAATAGTTTTATGTCGTCAAATGAATATAACGAAACTGAGTTTAGGATATGTTCTTATAATATCCATAAGGGAGTTAGCACCTCCAGCATGCGCTCAATTTTACCCGAACTCAAACAGGCCATCCGCAGAGTCGATGCGCAGATGATGTTTTTACAGGAGGTAGTTGGCGAGCGAGCCGGTGCCGTTGCCGACCTCCCCCAATTTGAGTTTCTCGCCGACGAAGTATGGCCTCATTATGCTTATGGTCGAAATGCTATTTATCAAAAAGGAGATCATGGCAACGCAGTACTCAGTAAATATCCCTTTATTACTTGGAGTAACAGAGATGTCAGTCGATGGTGGTTTTCCCAGCGCGGCATTCTATTTGGCGAGCTATCACTGGGTGTTTATGTAGCCTGTATTCACTTCGGTTTATTCGGGCATGAACGACGCCAACAACTTAATAGTTTATTTACGCTGTTAACCGAGGCAGTGCCTGCATCGGCACCATTAATTATTGCCGGTGACTTTAATGACTGGAACGGCAAGCTACATCGACAAATGACCAAAAATCAGTTTGGCGAAGCATACAGTGATATTTATGGACAGCGAGCGAGAACCTTCCCCTCACGGCTTCCCCTGTTTTCAATGGATAGAATCTATTATCGAAACTTGCGACTTATCGATGCAGAGTTACTATCGGGCCGTCCCTGGAATCGATTGTCCGACCACTGCGCACTGGCCGCAACTTTTTCTTTGCGCTAACCAACGACCGCGTTTAGCTGTGAACGCTGGATATTTTATCCGCCCTGCTCACATCTCGTTGTAGATCAGCACTGGCCAACTATTTAACTGCTTCCAATGTAGCCATCTTAATTCCAGTCGTAATAAGAGTTATACCAGCAACCTTATTAACAAGACTTACCAGCCAAGATTTCAGTTGTTTTTTTGCCAATTGTCCTCCCACATATCCAAACATACTGTAAACCAGCACATCAGCTAAAAAACAAGTTAGCCCCATAAGAAACATCTGAAAGGCTACAGGCTCATTAGGGTCGACAAATTGTGGCAAAAGTGCAGCAAAATACATTAGCGCCTTTGGATTGGCCAACTGCACAACCAAACCTTGAGAGAAGGCTTTTGCGGGATTTATTTTATTACTTTTAGCGTTAATTTTAATCGCGCTTGCTTTGTTAAAAATTGCCGAAGCACCTAGAAATATAAGATATGCAACACCAAACCATTTAATAACTGAAAACACAATACTTGACGCTACGATTAGCGATGCAATACCCGTAGCTGACAATATGAAAAAAAACGCGTCCGCACTTGCCACACCAAGAACACTTAAAAATGTTATTTTGGAATCATAAGAAGCACCCTGTGTCGCAACAGTGATAGCTGAAGGCCCAGGCACTAAAATAAGCATTACCGTTGTGACAAAAAAGAAAATATATAAACCGATATCCATAGCTTTCCTTATATACACTTAATATCGATTAAAAAACCAACCTCGCCATTTACAGCAAAGCAGCCGCTTTTAAGCTACCAGTCATCGCACTTATTTTACTCTTTATTCCTGGCAACAATGTCGGCTATCAACTCAGCAGAAAATAACGATTTAGAAAGATATTGTTGGCCGCCAGATTGATCCACAAGAATTATCCCCAAATCGGTTTCAATAACACGCTCAACATTTACCCATAGCAACGCTGTTTGTGTATAGGGGTTTTGTGTTTTAATCCCATCTTCATTTATAGTTAGCTTCACTTCACTACCAGCACTTCGCCCCCACATCTGCCGCGCCAACCACCAAGCCCTTCGAAATCTATTATGAATCAGCTCCAACACAGCCAAAGCGATTAACAAACCACCAGCAGCTCTAGGTTGCCCAGTAAATAATAGCAATATCGCACCAGCAACAAGCATTAATGCAGGAAATAGATAACTGGGTTTGGCATTTTTTCCATAGGGCAGAGACTGATCAAAACACTCTGCAAGATAATCTCTCGACAAGGTAAATTGAGTACTGAAAGGCTGCATAGATACGACTTATTATGAGGTCTTTAGCGTTTTTTCAGGATGGTATCCTGCCATGGTATATTTAAGTCTACCCATAAGGGGATAGATTAAAAATATTACGAATGCTTCGACCGAGAATTAAAGAAACTAGTAACGCATGTTACCAAAATAAATAAAAACTTGCCCCCCCAACAGACTTACGACAACCTGCCATACGAGAATGATACTATACCGCTATACTTTTACAGCCGATCCAAAACTCATATAAGAAGCAAACTTCATGATGTTACTCATATACATATTATCATTCCATTCAATTTTAAAATCAGCTTCTTCAATATTTTTAATCACCGCTCTATTTAAATTACAACCACCAAATAATTTACCCCATAGTGGATTCAATTTATTCTGTAGTCTTTCTACCGAAGCATCAGGTGACCTGCCGTGCTCACAAAAAAGCAATTTACCTTGAGGTTTTAATACCCTATGCATCTGCTCCATTGCTGCACGCCAGTCAGGAATTGTGCATAAAGTATATGTTAATACTATAGAGTCAATAGAGCTGTCCTCAAGAGGGATTTTCTCCCCAGAAAGCCCTAGCCACTCAACATGGACGGGTGAGTTTTCTAAATTTTTCTCTGCTCTTTTACGCATACCTGGAGAAGGCTCAAGCCCCCAAACTTTATTAACTTTATTTGGATCATACAGGCCAAGATTTAAAGCCGATCCCATTCCTACCTCTAACACATCGCCATAAGCCAGAGGAACCACTTTAGCTCGCAGCTCCATAACGCCCGCAGTAGAACAGCCGCAATTTATAATGTGCGGTAGAATTTTTTCTTCATAAAAACTCATAACAATACCTCCTAATTGTTTTTACCGCACATATAGAAAGCGGAGAGTGGCCAAAGGTTAAAGTTAGGATTCAATTTTTGAGCTATGATGATTAACCCTGAGGCCTGTCACAATATTAAGATAACAACAATGACCAATGGTAGCGCATATCATCGACCAGAGCTCCTTCTTCAAAGCAGAATATAACATCAAGAAGCGTAAAACCTTCCGTAAAAACAGCTGGAAAATAAACCACGAGGCTATTATGCCCAAATTAGCAATAGCCGAAAGCCTTACCCACTTAAGATGATACTACGAATTCAAAGCTTGCGATCATTCTACAAGCTGAGCGATACCGTGCAGAAGATGCACTGTATGAAATTAAATCCTTGCGCCTATGTCGACAAAAAATAGCCAAGATTAAACATCCGTTTTTATAGATTAAGAACATGCCTGGCTACTACAGAGCGCAGTATCGCGGATGACATGAAATGAGAATAGGCCTTATCTACTAGCGATTTTTAATTATCTAATGAGGAAAACCAACTCACCTGCCAAGGCAAGTCTACCTGGATATCAGAAAACCCCTGATATCCAGGCATAGAGGCGAATTTAATAAGAAACTACCTACCCAAAACTGTTCGCAGCTTGCCAAGCTTCTCGCTGAAAAAGATCGGCAAGCCCAGCAAACTACGCTTTTAACTGGTTCATCACTGGATCATCCCAAGCGCCGGTCATCGATGCTATCACATGCCCATGATCTACTAACAACGTTTGGCCATTAATACCATAGGACATAGCACTACCTAAAAATGCCAGGGCATTTCCCATCTGCTCTGGTGTGTGGGCCTCAACCCCCGCTGCGGCGCGAAAATCACTACCAAACCCCAACCAGGTATCGGCATTTGCCCTCGCCAACGGTGTATCTGTCGGCCCAGGCAGTATCGCATTGATACGAACACCTTGCTTCAGATAATTGAGCGACTCACGCGCCACATACCCATTCCACGCCTGCTTACTGAAACCGTAACTGTCGGTACCTTCGTGCTCATTAACCCAACTCGCAGCACTATCCCAGTCACGGCAATCAAGAAACTCAAACACCTGCTGCTGATTCTCCATCCATGGCAAACCGGCTACCGACGAAATCCCCACTACAGCCCCACCTCGCCCGAGCTTGCCAGTAGCAAGCAATTGATCGAGAAGATACCTCTGACCGATGAAATTAATCAGCATAATGCCCTGAACTCCGTCGGCAACACCGGCACAACAAAATACGGTATCAATACGCTCAGGCAATGCAGCCACGGCAGTAGCAATGGCACTTGCATTGCGCAGATCCAATTTAATCGAGCCAGCAACCGGATAGTTGACCTCCGCGACGTCCATAATATAGATATTCGCCCCAAGGTCGCTGACGATCTTTGCCGCCGCCGCCCCCATACCCGTAGCGCCACCTATGATGGCGATATTTTTACCCTCGTAACCCAAAATATTATTACTTATCATCGCTCTCTCCGCTGATTGCTTTGGTATATTGCTATGGAGTTAGCGCCCCTGGAAAGCAATACTCTTAATTTGACAAAAATCTAAGAGACCGTGGCGCCCAAATTCACGCCCATAACCCGAGCGTTTATAACCACCAAACGGCGCACTGGACAGCATGGTTCCAGCACCGTTATTGATGGCAACACCGCCTGTACGCAGTTGCATTGCCATCTCATAAGCAGTCCCTGCATCTTTTGAAAAAATATGCCCTGACAGACCAAAATCAGAATCATTAGCTAGTGCGATTGCCTCATCGTCAGTATCAAACCCAATAACGGCAGCGATAGGACCGAAAGCTTCTTCTTGGGCCAGCATTGATCGATTGTCCACGTCATCAAAAAAAGTCGGTTCAAAATAAAAACCTTTTTCTAGACCCGCTGGCCGCTTACCTCCCGCCATTAATTTCGCACCGGAATCCAGCCCAGCCTGAACAAATCGCTCTACTCTTTCACGCGCATTTTCTCGAATCAATGGCCCCATCATCACACTTGGATCGGCGGGATTTCCCACGGTGATTTGAGCGATAGCCTGCTGCATTGCTGCGACATATTGCGGCCGGATGGAATTGTGCACCAGATGACGGGTAGTCAATGCGCACCCCTGACCACAGTGTGTAACAAACCCCCCAAGACCAGCCTGAACTGCGCCAGCAATATCGGCATCTTGTCGCACGATAAATGCCGATTTTCCACCCAACTCCATATGAGTCTTCTTGAGCGTCGGAGCCGCCTGTGCGGCGATAGCCGAACCCACCTTGTCTGATCCAGTAAAAGACACCATATCGACACGCTTATCAGAGGTCATCAGATTTCCGGTATCTATACCCCCGTTAATTATATTTAACACACCAGGTGGAATCCCGGCCGCATCCGCCGCCTCTGCAAGAATTAGCGCTTGGTACGGAGTCAAGGGTGACGGCTTGAGAACCATCGTATTACCCATCAACAGGGCATGAAAAATTTTTCCAATATTGAGAAAAAACGGAAAGTTATAGGGCGTGATGGCAGCCACGACACCAACGGGTTCGTAATTGACGGAGCTGGTTCCGATAACTTTGCTACCATCCATAGCAGGAGAGATTTCCACGGGAACCATTTCTGGACGAATCTGCAAGGCATCATCCATTAAGTGACTAACGTGTTTCATGGGTAATTCATACTGCATAAAATCAGACTGCATCAGCGTGCTACCCGCTTCCGCAACAATTAACTGCACAAGATCGGCCTTCATACCACGCAGAAAATCATGGAATTTCTGCATCACTGCCACTCGTTCTTTAATTGACATTCGCGGCCAGATACCTTGATCAAACGCCGACCGAGCAGCATCAATAGCCGCTTCGGTTTGTGCCGTTGAGGCTACTGGCGCATGTCCAAGTATACTTTCGTCGGCTGGGTTAATAACTGCCTCAGATACGCTAATTTGCCGAATCTTCTCACCATTAATATAAAGATAGTCTGGAAGTTGCATCATTACTCTCATTCCTATGATCGGTTAGTATTGTTTAGTTATTGTCGGTGTCATTATTAATCACTTTTATCTCGCACTCAGGATATGCTCGGGCACCACGCCCAACCAATGACTCCACTCAGTCGACACCAAAAAGTTTTTCGCCCAGATGTAGCCATTGTCACCCAGAATAAGTAGCTATGACGCCAACGCGTTACAACGGACCTACCCGTGCAGCCAACTCGATTATTCACGATTGTCATGACTCAATCTTATTTTAATAATCAACTCATCTACTCCCTCCCCCTGCTCGCACCACAGGCTTACAATCACCGGCCAAACAAAACATGACACCTTTGTAACCAGAGCCCCCACGCAACACCCCGCTCGTGGCAGGCCAGGCAAGAGCAACATATCTATTAACACTCGGCATTGAGTGTGTTCGGGCAGATCAAGCCCCAGAGAAATTAATCTCCGATGCTCTTCTAAAATCTATACAAAAAGCATGGCACTTTGACTACTGAACTAATTTCAGCCCAGATATCGAATTCACTAGCTAGCTCACTCAGAGCATAATCTGGTATTTGAGTTGGAAGCATTATCTTATCCATACCATTGTTCTTTTTATCAGACAGATGAAAGCTGTACTGCTACTTAACAGGTTCAGATATAGCAATCATGCCGCGAATAAATTGAATGAGTAGCTCCGGAGAAAACGGCACCGACTGCGCCGCACCATTATTCTTGCGGACCAAACGATTGCTGCGAAAAAGTGCTAGCAAGGCATCGCCAAACTCATCCAGCGGTAGCGGTGGTTGCAAGCCCAGTTTGTGAAATAAAGTTTGGAATAACTTTTCATAAGTTTTAGACATGCGTTGCTGTACATTGCTATAACCTACCGCAAAGTCCTTATCCCTAAGGGCATGTAAAGCAGATTCAGCTAACAGCATTGACCACACCCCCTTGAGATCGAAATTTTCTGAGCGCCGACGAAAGGCCTCCAACAATTCATCAAGGTCCTCAAAACCTTCTGTTAATTGTTGCCATACCTGAATTTCACTATTAAGCCTGTCTTGAACCAGATCCAGCAATAGAGCTTGCTTGTTAGGGTAATTAGCATAGAAAGCACCGCGAGTGTAGCCTGCAGCGTCGGCAATTTTCTCTGCGGAAGTACCCGCAAAGCCGCCACCGGCAAACTGACTAACCGCCGCCTCCCGAATAAGACGACGAGTTTCTTCGCGACGCTGCTCGCGAGTCATGCGCACTTCCATTTTCTCCCCTTACCACTATTGGCGACGTCGATTGGCCAGGCCTGCGATGCAATCGCCGTGAATGTAATGCCGTGAACACACATTTAAAATGCATACATGCATACATGCATACATGCATACATGCATATTACATTGCAGACAAATACAAATGCAAGGTTGCATATTAATTAATATCCATTTTATAACCCAAAGTCACCCCCACCGATTTACTCATGGACAAATAAGTTTCGATGCTACCCGCTACAGTATTTACAACGACCTCACACCATGAATAATACCGAAGGCCCCAGTAATACCAATTGAGGTATTAAAATAAAAAACGCAAATCCAGCCACTGGGTAGAAGCCGTAATAATACAAGCCAATCGGCCACCGCAGAAATTGCCACGGCTGATATACTCAACCATTCCAGTAAGTTATAACTCGCTGCGAAATGGTTACTCGTTCACCCCAACCAGGTATTATATGAATATCGCCACCTTTACCATCATTGCGATCAGCCTATTTATTGCCATGCTGTCCCATGGCTTAGTCATGCCATTACTACCGCTGTATGCCACTTCGCTGGGCGCCAACAGCTTAGAGCTAGGTTTTATTGCCGCCGGCTCCAGTTTTGCCAGTTTGTTTTTAATGCCGTTTATTGGCGCATGGTCAGACCGATATGGCCGTAAGATATTTATTTGTATCGCCCTGTTTCTAACCCCGATAGCGATACTGCTGATGTCACTGGCAACCTCCACCACTGATTTAATCGTCCTGAGGTGCTTACAGGGTATCGCCATGAGTATGCTCTTCCCCACCACCCAGGCTTTATTGGCCGACATGATACCGCCGGGACAAGAAGGCAAGTGGATGGGTTATTTTAATATGGCGGTCTGGGGCGGCCTGGGCCTGGGCCCAGTTATCGGCGGGGCAATTAACGACCTGCTCAATATGGCGGCGGTTTTTTATATTACTTCAGCGGTGATGTTTTTAAGCTTCTTGGTAGCGCTAATATTTTTATCGGAACCACCAAGATCAAATACTAAAACACAAAAAAAATTATCAGGCATCCGGGGCTCCTTACAGAATAAGACGCTGCGTAATATCGCCGTATTACAATTGGTGCTCGGACTAGGTATGGGCGCATCGCTGGTGTTTTTACCCATACTGGGTAACATTAACCTGGCGCTCACTACCACTATGATCGGTATTATCCTCGCGGTCAGAACTCCGATCTCAATGATTCAAAGCTGGACCGGTAAAATGGCCGATCGCTGGGGCGCACTGCGACTAATCATAATTGGCGGTGCGCTCAACGTGATTGCCTTTGTGTTGCTGCCTTGGTCGATCGGCTTTTGGACGCTGCTAATATTTCACGCCCTGCTGTCACTCGGCACCGCACTCACCCAACCCGCCATTGCCGTCTACGTGGTTAAAGAGGGGCGGTTTTCGGGTATGGGTAGCGCCATGTCTATTTCGATGATGGCGACTCAACTAGGCATGGGCATAGGCCCGATACTGATGGGCCGAATTACTGATTACAGCACCATCAGCATCGGTTTTAACAGCATTGCTGGGCTGAGTCTGATCGGCTTGATACTCTTCGCATGGAATATGCACAAGCATCACCCGACTGATTAATATCACCATCTTTCAACAACCTACAAAACGTTCCCTAGTGAGGTAAGCAATGGAAATTAACGGTAAAGTCGCAATTGTCACCGGTGCATCGGCCGGCATTGGTGAAGCGATAGCACGCCTGCTCAGTGCAGCGGGCGTCAAGCTGGTGCTAACCGCCCGGCGCCAGGATCGTCTGGAGGCACTGGCTGAATCCCTGCCCGGCCCAGCCGCCATTCTCGCCGCAGATATTGCCAACCGCGACACCGCGCCGCGGTTATTGGCGTTGGCACTCGAACAGTTTGGCCAAGCCGACATATTAGTCAATAACGCAGGACTGTTAGCCAGCAGGCCACTGGAGGATGTTGACCTGGATGGGTTATCTCAATTAATCAGCGTCAACTTTGATGCCGTGGTGCGCCTGTCCTATACCTTCGCTCGCCATTTTAAGCCGCAGGGTTGCGGTGCAATTATCAACGTTACCAGCATAGGCGCATTTATGACGGTGCCCTATGCCGGTGTTTACAGCGGCGTTAAAGCCGGTGTAGAAAGCTTCACCGCCGCACTGCGCATCGAACTTGGCGGCACCGGCGTTAAAGTCGGCACTATAGCACCCGGCTCAACCGCCACCGAAATCCTCGACGCAGCCCGCGCCAACGGCGAGCAACCCTGGTCACAAGAGATTACCGAACTTCAACCGATTGATGTCGCCGAAGCCGTGCGCTTTATGCTGGAGCAGCCAGACCGCGCCAATATCGCTCGTATGCATATCTACGCCGCTGGCGAAGGCGCCTAACCTCGACGCATAAAAAAAGCCCGATGCTCAGCACCGGGCTTTTTAGTTACACACTACATCCTAAATTTAGAAAAAGGTGTAGCGTGCCTTAATACCAAAATAAGCTTGTGACTGACGAGGCACACGAGCGTATTGACGACCAATCGAACCCGGAGAGGCGTCAAGGTTAGCGACAAACTCTTCATCGGTAATATTTTTACCGAATATAGAAACCTGATAACGCCCATCCTTGTCTTCAATACCAATAGTTATATCAGTCAAACCATAGGCATCTTGCTCTGTTAGTGGATCATAAGTCAGCTTGTACTGCACCTCATCCTGCCAAGTGTATGCCAGCAGCGCATAACCAGTAAACGGCATGTCATTAAATGGCAAATCAAGGCGGGCTGAAAACCGGTAGCTCAATTCAGGCGCAACTACCGCCTGTCTGCCATCAAGATCCTGCGCATCGAAAGTACCATTGCCGTCGTTATCAATGGTACAACCCTGAGAAGAGCTCTGATCAGGATAACAAGGCTGAATCAAATCACTGTACTCGGTATCCAGATAGGTTGCAGATAAATCCAGCGTCAACCACTCAGTAGCGCCCCAAGTAATATCTGCTTCCGCACCACGAGACTTCAAGGTACCCGCATTGAAGGTTTCGGTATTAACCGTGCCAGGAATCAAACGTGACGTTTGCAAATCGGTCACTTCCTGATTAAAAATTGCCGCATTGGTACGTACTGTGCCATCAAACCATGTGGCTTTTAAGCCAATTTCCATAGCTTCGTTAATTGAAGGATCAACAATCGCGTTGGCTTCAGTCGCGGTACGACCAAAGTTGACACCACTACCAATAAATCCACGGGATACCGACGCATACATGTTGACGTCATAATTAATATCCCAGGAAATACCCAAGCGTCCAGACCAATCTTCCGAGCGATCTTTACGTTTGAAATTAGTCTCCGAAGAAAAGGCTGCATAACCCGAATTCAGCAATGCATCGGTATCAATAATAACGTCATTCCCGTTAGGTGTAATATACGCACCCGTATAAGGCCCACGTATATCGATGCGGTTATAGTCCAGCTCCACATCCTCTGAGGTCCAACGTAAACCGGCAAAAATACTAACATTTTCAGTTACCTGCCAGGTTGCGTCACCAAACATTGCCCAACCTTCCCATACTGCCTCAGCTTCCAATGGATTAACCTGGAAGTAATAATCGTTCCCTATAATGCCATCGCTAAGACCTGCCGCTGGGCCAGTCTCGAAAATGTAGTCCGCAAAGATCAAACCAACCTCATTAGCCGACTTATCATGGTACTGGTTATAATAAGCACCAAAAATATAATCCACCTCATCCGTTGAACCTTCTAAACGAAACTCCTGACTGAAGTAGTATGTATCGTATTTAATCGGTGTTTCATCAGGGCCATTCGGCGCAAGGTTACTGCGCTGAATACCAACTACAGGCATATTCATCAAATCAGATGGACCCGCTGGCGTAGCATCCACATCAATATTGTTATCAATGGTGTAGGCACGGTAGGCAGTGATCGACTTCAACGTCTGGTTGTCATTTATATCCCAAGTAATATCAGAACTCAGACCCCAGTTTTCCGTATCGGCAGTAGTCGTCACGTTCTGGTTAATTGTGTACAAATCATCAACTATGGCTTGTCCAGCTGCAAGGTTGCCATTCCCAAGAGCTGCCAAACGAATGGGCCCCATAAAAGAAGTGGTCGATGTATTCTCAACAATAGTGGTTACACTTGGCGACATATTCGCATCTGACTTACGGTACTCTGCACTGATTACCACATTAGCGTTGTCACCCATATCAACGGACAGCTTACCTAGAACACCCCAGCTGTCATCGCTACCTTCATCATCGGCGCCAGGATATTTGTTGTTGATAAAACCGTCATAAGATTTGCTATAGGCACTGACACGGCCACTGACGGTGTCGGACAGTGAATCGTTGACCATCACTCGGGTGATGTACTCTTTATCGTCGGTAATACTGCCTTCGATATACGCTTCGAACTCATCATGAGGGTTAACGCGAACCATATTGATCGCCCCAGCCGTGGCATTACGACCAAACAAAGTACCCTGTGGTCCACGTAGTATTTCAACGCGTTCAATATCCCCCAGCTCAGCTTGGAATTCGCCGACGCGGGCCAAACCCACACCATCCAGCACAAAAGAAACACTTGGCTGGATACCGCCTTCCAACGCGAAGGTATTAAGGCCACGCATACCAAAACTGGAAGAAGCCGGCCCAAAGCCCTGCTGGAAATTTAACGACGGTGACATCAGCGCGAGATCCACTGAAGTATCGATCTTGGCGGCACTAATATCGTCAGCGGTCATAACAGCAACAGAAATAGGTACATCCTGGATTGTTTCCATTCGCTTAGTCGCGGTAACAATAATTTCTTCTAACTGGGCTGCTTGAGTCGTTGTAGTCACGGCCAAAACGGCAACAGCCAGCGCCTTTTGCATCATCTGCGATGGTAATTTCATATATATAATCTCCCGAAAGATGAATATTTTGTTATCAGCCCTGAACTAGAATAATAAGTTGTTTGGCTTTTATTTAGCTCGTTTAAGTAAATGTACGTCCCACACCCACACGAGGGGGACAGGATAATAATAGATCAAATGTACTATGTCTGTACATTTTGTACAAAAAAACTCGGACGGAATCTAATATTTGTGCGAAAACGCACAATATCTAAACTGGTGACTATTGCTATTGTGTAAAATTAACAAAAATAGATTGACAAGATGCAGATGACTCTGATGATTATATATTTGCAATATCGATTCTAAGCCAATGACTTTAAAGACAATATTACTTATCCGGCACTACTTATCCGGCTCTTCTGCGGATCTATGAGTGACAAAAGATGCTAACATCCGGTTAACCTGCTGAAATATAGAGCCTTTCACAACTTTGGTGAATACACATATAAATAATAGGGCTGTCAGGGAGTTGATGTTACCAGTTAACTTGAAACGATGATTATTTTCCAACAAAGGCTACTATAAGCATGGACTACTTACCCTGTGAAATTGTTGAAACCAGTACCACCATTGATGCCGCGGTTATCTGGTTACACGGCCTTGGCGCTAGCGGTCACGATTTTGTACCTATCATTCCCGAATTACAGCTGCCCGATGACTTAGGTATCCGTTTTGTTTTCCCCCATGCGCCAAGCATCCCCGTTACAATCAATGGTGGTATGGTGATGCCTGCCTGGTACGATATTCTTGCGATGGATATGGAGCGGAAGATTGATACTGAACAGATCCTTGCCTCGGCGAGCGCCGTTATTGATTTGGTGGAGCGTGAAATAGCGGCGGGCATTAGCAGTGAGCGTATTATTTTGGCGGGATTTTCTCAAGGTGGTGCAGTGGTGTATCAAGCTGCTCTAAGCTATGACAAACCTTTAGCTGGACTCCTGGCGCTATCAACTTATTTTGCCACCCATAAAACGCTGGCACCGGCGGTCGCCAACCAGAATATCCCTATCCAACTGTTTCACGGCACCATGGACCCGGTGGTGCCTGAAGTTATGGCCCAGCAAGCACTGCAAGCATTGACTGCGCTAGGCCACAAACCTGATTATAAAACTTATCCGATGCAACATGAGGTATGCCTGCAAGAGATTCACGATATATCTGCCTGGCTACAACAAATTTTACGTGCATAACTTTAAGGCAACACACATAAACCAATAGCCTCAAACCTCAGTGAAAAACATGCAACACACACTTTATTATATTCACGACCCTATGTGCTCTTGGTGCTGGGGTTTTCGGCCAACGTGGGATGCATTAAAACGCCTACTGCCCGACAATATTAAAGTGATAAACCTAACGGGGGGCCTGGCTCCCGATTGTGACGAGCCCATGCCATTGGCGATGCAGCAAACCATTGAAAGCTATTGGCATACAATCCAACAACAACTAGGTACTGAGTTTAATTTTGATTTCTGGCGCAACAACCAAGCACGTCGATCAACCTATATTGCCTGTCGTGCAACCATTGCCGCCGACTATCAAGGTGCGCAAGAGCAGATGATTGATGCCATTCAACGCGCGTATTATTTGCGCGCTCTCAACCCTTCAGATTCATCGGTGCTTATTCAGCTAGCTAGCGAGCTGGGGCTGGAACCGATTAAATTTGCGCAAGACTTATCATCACCAGCTACCCAGGCCGAATTTAAACGACAACGGGGCTTGGCACACAGCCTGCCGATTCAGGGCTTTCCTTCCCTGGTATTAAAAACCGATACGCAAACCACAAAAATTGCAATAAACTACCTTGACGCAAGCTCCATGTTAAACGCAATTCATTCGCTTTAAGCAGGTGAATCTATGAAAAGTCGCTCGTATTATTCAAGCCCTTGCATGCAACATGAAACCGACCCCACTTACCATGGCTTTTTATCCAATACCGAAGCAGCCGCATTAATTTTACCGCTGCTCCACGCTGAACGTGCTGGAGCGCAACTCTGCGCCAAACTGCATCGAGACGCTCCTTCTGAACTGTACCGGGATATGCTTAAAGACATCGGCGCAGACGAGAAAAAATCCTGTCGAGGCCTGATTAACAGTTTGCACGAATTGGGCGAAGCACCCGATGATCACGTCGGTGATTTTGTCGAAAAATGTTTGGCTATTGAGGGCTTTATCGAGCAGCTTAAGTTTTTAAATAAAGGCCAACAATGGGTGATTAGAAAAATCAAAACATTACTGCCGCGTATTCAACAAGCCTCTATTCATGCGCAGCTAAAAGAGATGCTGGATGATCATCAACACAATGTCGATAGCCTCAACACCCTGCTCGAGTAACCACCCTTTCGAGTCATAAACTATAGGACTTAAAAAGCTTTCACCGCTTTCTTCAAGGCTAGCAGTGCATCATCTAGCAACGGCGTTTTGTGCTCACGCGAATAGATTAAATACACCGGGAAGCTGAATTCGGGAGCAGATTCCACCACGGTGATAAGCCCTTGATCAAGATAGGGTTGCACCACCCGAGTACGAAAATACCCACGCCCACCATGCTGGATAAGATACTGTAAGGCCAGCGGCCCCAAGTCGATATAAAGTGCGCTGCGAGCCAACGCCGGCAAAGCTGCATTGTGCTGACGACGAAAATGCTCGCCCCAATCAACATACACGTAAGGCTCCTCGGTGATATTAGAGCGAACCTGGATTAGCTTCTCTTCGAGCAACTGCTCCACCTGCAAGCTCGGCCAATAATCGGGCTGATGGACCAGCGCTGCATCGACTACTCCCTGCTCCACCTGTTCATGCAGTTTCAACCGCTCCCCCACCTCAACCCGAACAGCCAATGTTGACTGGTGAACTTTCAGCTCTAACAACCAATTGAGTAATAGCGGGTCCCATAAACTGGTTTCTGCCGCCAGCGTGAGCATATTGCTGGCACCCTTCGGCAAAGGCAGCTCGCGCTTAGCCGCCTCCCAGGTTCTCAACATCTGGCTGGCATGGGCAATAAATTGCTCGCCATCCGCCGTAACCCGCGCACCGGCACGATTACGAATAAAAAGCCGGCAGCCTAACTGCCCCTCAAGATTGTGAATACGTGCTGTAACGGTGGTTTGGGTGACATGCAGACGGTCGCCAGCAGCAATAAAGCTGCCAGTACGAACGATTTCAAGAAAGGTACGAGCGAGTTCAATATCCATGTTTTATATCAATAATATTCATGTTAAATCCCATTATATTTCATTATTCACCTTCAAACTCGTTGGGCATACTGATTTTCTCATTCACTGAAACATCTTTGCTATGCCAATATCGCAACAACTCTTTTCCGATCAGCAGTGGGGCCGCCTCAATCAGGTCCTGCTCGAACTGGATAAGCCCCAATCCTTATGGCTAAGCGGTTACCTTGCCGCCTCAGCCACCGGCCACCCCATCACTGACGCAGCAGCGACCGGCAGCGGTGACAGCCAAGTTATTATTGCCTTTGGTACCGAGACAGATAATTGCCGCAAGCTTGCCACGCAATTTGCACAGCGCCTCAACACCGAGGGCATCGCCGCCAGCACCGTTGATCTGGCAACGTTACGCCTGCGCAAACTCAGTAAAACCAAGCAGCTCGTTATTATTACCGCCACCCACGGTGACGGTGACCCGCCCGAACCTATCATCTCTTTTTATGAAGGGATAATGGCAGACGATGCCCCCAAACTTAGTCAGTTAAAATTCGCGGTACTGGCCCTAGGTGATAGCAGCTATGAACACTTTTGCGTCACTGGTATCAGTTTGGATCAACGGCTTGAAGCCCTTGGCGGCCAGCGATTAATCCCCCGCCAGGATTGTGATGTCGATTTTGAAAAGCCCGCAGCGCAATGGCTGGAACAGCTACTTAAAGTACTGCCACGCACGACCAGTACCCAAAGCCCTGGCGAAGTTACAGCAGTCGCGCCCGCTAAAGCCAGCTACAGTAAAGATCAGCCACTGACAGTCGAAGTCCTGGCCAACCAAAACCTCAGTAACCCAAACCGCGCCAAGCCTATTTATCATTTAGAACTGTCACTGGATGCACCTGACTTTGTTGTCGAGCCCGGGGATGCGGTAGGCATAACACCCAACAACCCACCGGAATTAGTGGCTATGGTATTGGATACAACAGGCTTATCGGGTGAACAACCGGTGACCGTAGACAGCCGCGCACTGCCCCTAGTTGAAGTGTTACGACAATATCGAGATCTCACTATTCCCAGTCGCAGTTTTTTGGAGTTGTGGGCAGTATTAAGTGGTGCCGAACCCCTAATCCATATCCTCAGCAGCGACAATAAAACACAGCGCCAGTTTTTGCGTGAGCACCAAATTCGCGACTTACTACTAAGCTACCCTGCCCGCCCCGAAGCTCAAGCCCTGGCCGATGCTCTGCGCCCGCTGCAGCCACGCTTATATGACGTCGCCAATAGCCTTGCTAGCGAACCAGATGAACTGCACCTAACGGTAAAAGCTTTCGAATACCCTTTTGGCAACCGTTTGGAGACCGGTATCGCATCACAGTATTTGCTCGACTTACAACCAGGCGACAGCATCCAGCTATACCCGCACCGCAATGCTCGCTTTCGCCTACCCGAATCCCCTAATACGCCTTTGATCCTTATCGCTGATGGTACCGGCATCGCCCCCTACCGTGCTTTTTTACAAGCACTTGCAGCAAGGGACACACCGCCACCTTGCTGGCTGATTTTTGCGGACAAGCATTTTGAAGATGATTTTCTCTATCAGGTTGATGTGCAACAAGCGCATCAACAAGGCGTACTCACCCATGTAGATACTACTTTTTATAACGATCAACCCGATGCCACGTTAGCCACATGTTTATTACGTCAAGCCAAGCGCTTACATGACTGGCTGGCCCGGGATGCACACGTATACCTATGCGGCGATAAGCCACGGCTTGAGAGCTGCGAGGCCGAACTTAAAGCGAATGTTGACCAGCAGCTGGGCGAAGGTCAGTGGCAGCAGTGGTCAAAAGCCAAACGTATTCACCGGAACTTGTACTAGTAGGAGCCTCTATGATCGATCGCAGTCTGGATATCAGTCAACCGGTGAAACAGTTAAATAGCAATGAACAATTAAAAGCTGCCAGCCGCCATTTACGCGGGACTATTGCCGAGGGTTTAAGTGATACCTTAACCGGCGCAGTACCGGGCGATGATCCGTTACTAATGAAATTTCACGGTATTTATCAACAAGATGATCGCGAACTTCGCGCCGATCGTCGCCAGCGTCGGCTGGAACCGCTGTATCAATTTATGGTGCGCATGCGTATTCCCGGTGGGCAACTTCGCACCGAGCAATGGCAAGGTATTGATCGTCTATCCCGTCGCTATGCCGAGCGCGGTATTCGTATTACCACCCGCCAAACAGTGCAGCTACACGGTGTGCGCAAACACCAGTTACGGGGATTAATGCAGGGCCTTCGCGACTTGGGGCTGGATACCATCGCCGCCTGTGGCGACGACAGCCGCGGCGTTGTCTGTGGCGCCAATCCAGATCTTTCGGATATCCATCAACAGGTCAGCGCACTGGCCAAACAAACCAGCAATCGGCTGATCCCCAAAACGGGAGCCTATCAGGATATTTGGTATCAACAACCTACCCCCAGCAGCGACAGCGAAGAACCCATCTACGGCAACCTCTATCTACCACGTAAATACAAAGTGGGCTTTGCGATTCCGCCGGTCAATGATATCGATGTCTACGGCCAGGATTTAGGTCTGGTAGCGGTGGTAGAGCAAGGAGTATTACGGGGTTTTAATGCCTATGTTGGCGGCGGCATGGGCCAGCTAGACACCCGTGAGGACAGCTACCCACGGCTGGCAGAAGCGCTTGGTTTTATCCCTACCGACGAAGCACCAGCGCTGGCCGAAACCGTCATGACTATTCAGCGAGATTTTGGTGATCGCAAAGACCGCCACCGCGCTCGCTTCAAGTACACACTGGATCGCCTGGGCCTGGACTGGTTTAAACATGAACTCGAACAGCGCCGCGGTAAGCCCATCGAGCCGCTGCGGCCGATTGTGTTTGAGCACAACGGTGACCAGATAGGATGGAAGCGAAGCAGCGACGGCCTGTGGCATGCCACACTCTATATCGAGAGCGGCCGTGTTAATGGCGCATTGCGGGACCAGCTCAGTGCATTGTTCCAACAATATGGCGGCCGCATTAGCCTCACCACTAACCAAAATCTGCGACTCACTCATATTGGTGAGTTTGAAAAACAGCAAGTGGAGCAGCGCCTTAATGACCTTGAGCTTAGCTGGCGGCTAAACCCGAATACACAAGCCGCGCACACCCTCAGCTGTGTCGCGCTGCCAACCTGCGGCCTGGCTATGGCCGAAGCAGAGCGTTATACACCACGACTACTATCAGTGTTTGAACATTTAAAATCACTGCACGGCGTCGAAGATAAGCCAATGACCCTGCGCATTACCGGCTGCCCTAACGGCTGTGCTCGACCTTATCTCGCCGAGATAGCCTTAACGGGGCGCGCCCCCGGGCTTTATAACCTCTATCTTGGCGGTAGCTTTCATGGCGATCGGCTGGCCAGCCTATACGCTAGCAATGTCGACGAAGACACCTTTATCACCTTGCTCGATCCACTTCTCGAGCGCTACGCCCAGCAGCGAATGCCAAGCGAACATTTTGGTGATTTTCTGATACGAAACGATCTGGTGAATGCACACACCAACCCCGTGCACATTATTTCAGGAGACAAACATGTCTGATTATTTATTTATTCAAAGTCAGGATCCCTTTACCGAGGCTCGCACCCAAAGCCACTATCAACTGGCACAAACACTTCAGCAAGCGGGTCATAAGGTTTCAATGCTGCTGGTACAAAACGGCGTTATTCCCGCTCGGCACGGGGCACAATCGCCATTATTCGATGAACTACAACAATCGGGTATCGCTATAACGGCCGATATTTTTTCGTTAGCCCAGCGTGAGATCACACTACAAGAGCTAAAAAGCCACGTTAGCCCCGGACATATCGATACGGTTATCGACGCGATGCTGGCCGGTCATAAAGTTATTTGGAATTAGGAGGTATTACCATGAGCGAGACCAAAACACTAACCTTTGCCTTTATGGATCCACCCTTTGAAAACGAGCGCACGATCACTTTTTTTCGGCTGCTGGATGCCGCTTTAGATAAAGGCAGCAACGTTCGAATTTTTGCCTATGAGGGCGCTGTGGCATTGGCCTTTGCCAAACAACAGCCCCACGGAAACGCGGTACACGGGCGCGAAACCGTTGAAGAAGACCACCCGCTCACCCGCGACTGGATCACTGCGCTACAACACAAAGCCCGTGTCAAAGGCTTAAACTTTGAATGGATCAACTGCGGGCTCTGTGTCGACGAACGCGGCGTTAATGAAGTCATTGATGGCTGCGGACGCGGCGGGCCACCAGACCTGTGGCGTTACGCCAGCGATGCATTCAACACACTGACTATTGGTACGAGGTAACCGCGATGAAAGTATTACAAGTGATCGACCAGGCTTTTCGTACTAACACCGAGGAGCAAGATGACACCATCCTCTGGCTAATTGGCTCTATGCGCGGCGTGGGGGCCGATCTAATGCTGCTACTAAGCGGGCATAGCGCCTACTATGCGGTACTGCGTCAGCGCCAGCCGCCGTTATCGCTTGCGGAATGGCAACAAACCCAACCCGCCGACATCCCTAAAGATGTCACTAACTTAATCACTAAGGGTGTACCCATCTACGTGATTAAAGAAGATCTGGAGGAACGCGGCCTCGGTAAACTACCACTTATCAGCGGCGTGAAAGTCGTTGCACGCAACGCTCTAGCCAATCTTTATGAACAGGCGGATCAGGTGTGGAATTGGTGAATACTATGCAAGCATTACACACCCCTTTGTGCGACATGCTCAGCTGCAAGCATCCTATTCTGTTAGCCGGGATGGGGGGCGTGTCCCGCCATGCGCTTGCTGCTGCGGTCAGCCGCGCCGGTGGCTTCCCGGTACTCGGCATGGTGCGCGAACCCGCCACTCGTATTCGAGCCGAAGTTAAAGCCCTGCGCGAACACATTAGCGCACCATTCGCCGTTAACCTTATTCCTGCGGCGACAGATAAAGCGGTATTACACGCCCAAGTTAACGCCTGCCTACAGCTCAAAGTGCCATTCATCGAACTGTTCTGGGATATAGATCAGGATCTGATTCATCACCTAAAAGCGGAAGGCGTGCAGGTCATTCATCAAATAGGCAACCGCCACGATGCCGAACAGGCGCTTGAGGCTGGCGTCGACATACTCATCGCCCAAGGCTGCGAAGCTGGGGGACATATTCGCGGCACAACTAGTACCCTCGCACTGTTAGCCGACCTGACATCACAATGTCCGGTACCCGTAGTCGCCTCGGGCGGTATCGCCAGCGGCAAAGGCCTCGCTGCCGCTTTAGCCCTCGGCGCGCAAGGAGTTAATTTAGGTACAGCTTTATTGGCCACCGATGAATCTAATGCCCACCCGCATCACAAACAACGTATTGTCGATGCCGGCACCGATGACACGATTTACACCCGTTGTTTTTATCGCAACTGGCATGAACCCGCCCCAGTACGAGTATTAGCCAACCGAGTCACCCGCTGGAACCACGTTGAGTCCAGCACTGATACCCCAGTAATTATCGGCCAGCAAGATGGCCAAGTTGTTTACCTGTCCTCCACCGACTCCCCTCTGGCCGATGCAACCGGTGACATTGACGCCATGGCAATCTATGCTGGCCAAGGCTGCGGTCAAATCACACAGGTTGTCCCTGTGCAGCAGCGAATGACCGAGATTTTACAAGAGGCACTTAACACGTTAAAACTAATGGAAAGGACATTAGCAATCGATGCAGCTGCGCTATGAAAAAGCCAAAAAAAATCATCTGTAAACGTGCCTATGAAGAGCCTTCAGCAGACGACGGTTATCGCGCACTGGTAGATAGGATATGGCCAAGAGGCATCAAAAAAAGTGAGTTACAGCTGGATGGTTGGCATAAAGAGCTTGCGCCCTCTACTGAGCTACGAAAATGGTTCAACCACGAGCCACAGCTCTGGTCCGGTTTCACACAAAAATTCCACAAAGAGCTAAGCAGCCAAAAAGATACCATCAAGCAGTTACTAACAGATTGTGACGGTAAAATCCTAACCCTCATCTATGCCGCCAGTGATACCAAGCACAACAATGCACTAGCGCTAAAAAAATATATAGATCACCAGCTCAAATAATCAGTCTTATTTGGCCAGCACCTCAGCAAGAGACTGGAGGTTTACTGGCTTCAAGAGCGCCGCCTTAATACCGTACGCCGCTATCATCTCTGTCGAAATAGGGCTGCCACTAAGTACAATTATTTTTGTATCACTTATTGTATCTTTGATCGCTTTAATTAAATCAAGCCCATCCATATCGGGTAATGTTAAGTCGCATAACACCGTATCGAAACTACTGTTGTTAATATGCTCTAATGCAGCTTTGGCTGTTAAAGCGGTGTTAACCTTCCAGCCTAACTGGCTGACTAATAAGGCGGTAACTTCACAGGTATCGGGGTGATCTTCCACAAGTAATAATGTTCGACCAGCAGCCGGGCTAATAGCAGCAGCAACATGATCGCAGCGCTCAGCGGGAACGAGCTTGTCTAAAAGCCGATAAAACCGCTGAGAGTCTATGGGCTTGCCAATGAAATCAGAAAAACCTGAGGCCAAACATTTCTCTCTATCACCTTTCATGCTTGATGCGGTTAAGGCAACCAAAGGGTTTTTATAACCATATTCACGCATCAGCTTTGCTGCGTCGAGACCTGTCATCACCGGCATTTGGACATCCATAAGCACCACATCAAAGTGAGCACCATCACGCTGAGAGCGTGCAATTATTTCACACGCTTCAAGCCCATTGCTTGCGTAGCTAACTTGCCCCCCGGCCATTTCCAGCAGATGCCCAATCAAACGACGGATATCCACCATATCGTCTACCACCAAGAACTGTGCTGTGTATTGCCGAACTTTATAGTCAGCAGGCGTTACTTGAATATTGTCTATAGAGATCACACGTCGCACCGCAGCTTCTACCGGCTCTATAGCAATAGAACAAAAAAACTCACTGCCGATATTACGAATACTTTTAACCTCAATATCGCCCCCCATGCGGTGAGCTAATTCTCGACTGATAGTAAGACCAAGCCCAGTACCAGACGTTAATTCAACATAATTATTTTTTATCTGCGAAAAGGGCTTGAATATCTCTTCTAAGTTATCAGCATCTATTCCCTCACCGGTATCAGACACCATAACGATCAGCTGCTCACCCTCTTCAAGCTGCAGAGATGACACCTCTACGCGCACCTCCCCATGCTCGGTAAACTTTATCGCATTACCAATTAAGTTAAGTAAAATCTGACGTAAACGTAGCGGATCGGTATAAATTTTTTCAAAAATTTCCCCATGAAAACAAAAGGACAAGGGTATGCCTTTATCCTCAGCAGACATCTTCATCAACATATATACATCATAAAAAAAACGCTCTACATCTACCTTCGAGCGATCTAATTCAAGCTTATCCGCTTCAATTTTTGATAAATCAAGCACACCATTAAGCAGGCCTAATAAATGCTTACCATTGTTATGAATAATATGCAGATGTGATTTATCCTCGAGGTTTTCTATCTTGCTCAATAACACATCAGAGTAACCAAGAATCGCGGTTAGCGGTGTACGTAACTCATGACTCAGCCGCGCTAAAAATTCACTTTTCGCTCTGTTTTCTGACTCCGCTCGCAGTCGCTCCGACCGCTCTCTCTCGACATCTCTTCGTGCCAGCGCATAATTAATAGACCTAAGTAAATACTCTTTAGTCAGCGTCGCTTTCACCAGATAATCAACAGCACCTGCGTTCATCGCCAAGGTATCTAAATCTTCATCCTTAGCCCCAGTAAGCATGATTATCGGGCCATCAAAAAAAAACTGGCTAGCCTCTTTTAATAACTGAATGCCATCGGTGGCCCCCAACTGGTAATCCATCAGGCACACATCATGTTCATTCTCGGCTAAAAGATCACGGGCACTAGCTGCAGTCGACACCCAGTCCAAAATATAATGAACATCTTCGGCTTCATGCAGCAAATCCCTGGTTAAAACGTAGTCGTCCTCATCATCTTCAACCAGTAGTAATTTAATATTTTTCATCAGCTATACACCACGTATCACTGGTATCGGCCAGGCAGCTCAACAAACTCAACCCAGTAGCGGCCTAAGGCTTTCATTAATTCTACTAGCGCGTCAAAGGTGACGGGCTTAGTAATATAAGAAGCTGCTCCTAGATCATAGCTCCTCAACATATCCTCTTCAGCCTTGGACGTCGTCAGTATAACCACAGGGACTGCGCGCAAGTCTTTATCTGCCTTAATCGTCGCCAAGGCCTCGCGGCCATCCATTTTCGGCATATTTAAGTCCAGCAAAACAATACTTGGAAACGGATACTTGTCCCTATCAACATATAGTCCCTCGCCACGCAAATAAGCTAGCAGCTCCTCACCGTTATCAACAAAATACAGATCATTGATTACACGGCTCTCTTCTAAAGCCTCCTTCGTAAGCAACTTATCGTCTGGGTCATCATCAGCCATTAAGATTTTAATAGGTGTTTTTTTATCAAGCCTTACATCAATCATTGTCTATCCTTCACATGTATCACCATCAGGTGAAATTAACTGGGTATATCTCAATGACAAGATCACTTTAAATTCAGCCCCTCTACCTACTTCGCTCATTGCGACAATAGAACCACCATGCTGCTCCGCTATTCTGCGACAAATAGCAAGGCCAAGACCAGTGCCGCCGTACTCATCCCTACCGTGTAGTCGCTGGAATAGAGTAAAAATTTTATCAGCAAAGCGAGGTTCAAAACCTATACCATTATCTTTAACCACAATGGTACAAGCTTCTATACTTAATCCATTCACTATCTGATCGCCAATCGCTTCTACATAAACTTCTATTTTTAATGGCCTATCTGCAGCTCTAAATTTAATGGAATTAGCAATTAAATTTTGAAAGAGACGATGGATTTGTACACGGTCACCTTCTATGCTGGGCAAATGTTGCACCGTTATATCTGCATCAGCATCCTCGATAGCTACTTGTAAGTCATCGACTACCTGCTCTAGCACGGCATTCAGGTCCAGCGGTTCAAAGGGCTTTTTCTGGGTAACTAAACGTGAAAACGTCAACAGATCATCGATGAGTAGCGACATACGCTCAGAGGCAGAAACCATTCTATCGATATAATCGATACCCTGTTTATCTACACCGTCACTACTGGTTTGTTTTAGCCTTGCACCAAAAGCACGAATCTTTCTTAATGGCTCCTGTAAATCGTGCGATGCCACAAAAGCAAAATTTTGTAACTCGCGATTACTACGCTGCAACTCATCAGAGTAGAGCTGCAAAGATCTTGTTCTCTCATCGATTTTCTGTTCTAACTCATCATTTGCCTGCTGAATAAGATCAGCATATATTTGCCGCTGCCTTAAATGTTTTGACATCCAAAAATAAATAATTACCAGCAAAACAACACCAAAAATATTGGCTGCAAAAAGAACCTGTTTGGATTTTGACGTTTGAATTAACGCCTCGGCATTACGCTGTAATAACAAGTTATTTTCCAGCTCCTCCATATTACTGACGAGCATATATATTTCGGTCATTAAGTTTTTGCCCAAATCAGTATTAACCAGATCCGTAGCCTTTTTGTGCATATCATTACGTTTAAGCTCTATAGTTTTACCCACTTCCTCCATTTTTTCCGAAGCGGCTGCATATAGCTTCAATAAGTTTTCGTTTTGCTCAGGAACTTCACTAGTCAGTTCATAAAGCCTTACCAACAACCGACCCAACTCACCCAGTGAACGATAATAAGGAACTAGATAGTCCTCATCGTCAGTAATGATATAGCCTCGCTGACCTGTTTCTGCTTTAACCAACTGAAGATGGATATCTTTGATTAACAAGATAATATCCAAAGTATTAGCCATACTTTTTCGGTTAGCTTCCAACATTTTTAACGAGTTGTAACCAATCAAGGTATTTACCACCAGAAAAATCAGCATGATCCCTCCCGCGCCAACCCACATACGATTTGTTTTATTCATATTCCTCTCTGTTCACAGTATTAACCACCAGGTTACGACCTAATTGGCGCCACGCTCAGCTCTTATTTTTTATATAGCTTTTTAGATCATCTATCCCGCTCGAACAGCTAACACACTGCAGCATAATTTGCTCAATTGCAGCAATAATTCGCTGTTTTTCTCCCCCTTGCTCAACGAGTAATTTTGCCAGCTCTGCATTAATAGAAATATTATTAAGCGGGTTTCTTAAATCATGAATAATTTTATTTAACTCTTCCACAATCCCTCCTAATGTTACTTTTCTTCGTAATCGTTGATCCGGTTATAGAGCGTCTTAAGACTTATACCCAAAATACTGGCCGCCATTTTTTTATCACCATCATATTGGTCAAGAGTTACCTCAATCAACTCGCGCTCTACATCTTCAATAGTCCTGCCCGCACGCAAGACGCCTTTTTGCTGGACATTATTTTTAAACGGCGAACCAAGCTTGGTAAAAATCAAGCTCGGACTTTCAGTATCAGTCATTATAAAAGCTCTATGAATGGTATGACGCAATTCTCTAACATTACCTGGCCAGTCGTAGCCTTTCAGCTTTTCAATCTCTTCATCTACTATATTAAAGGTGGTGCCATGCTCATCATTAAGCTCACCAAGAAAATGCTTAGCCATTAACGGTATGTCTTCTCGCCGCTCCCTTAACGAAGGGACTGTAATCGGAAAAACCGCCAACCTAAAATATAGATCTTCACGCAAACAACCTTCACTCATCAGCTGAAGCTCGCTGCGATTAGTTGCAGAGATTACCCTGCAATTAATATCTACAGACTTAGTTGCACCCAAGCTAGTAAATTTATTAGTTTCCAATACTCGTAAAAGATTAGGTTGAAGATCAATCGGCATTTCAGTTATCTCATCAAGAAACAAAGTACCGTTTTCCGCCTGTTCAAATACACCGCTTTTGCGGGCAACAGCCCCTGTAAAAGCACCTTTCTCGTGACCAAAAAGCTCACTGGTAATTAACTCGCGAGAGAATGCACCGCAATTTGTTGCCACAAACTCACCATTGGCAAGACTCGCATGATGGATAGCATTGGCAACAACCTCCTTACCAACCCCGCTCTCTCCAAGCAACATAACATTAGCACTGGTTTTGGATACGCGGGTAATCATACTATAAAGATTTTTCATTACCTGGGATTCACCGATAAGAAACCCCAAATGCTTATGCACACCACTCACATCCTGTGCCACTTCAGCCACGCCACTTTTATCGTCAAGTAAAACCCGCAACTGATCCAGCGATATCGGCTTTATAAGATAATTAACTCTAGGTCCATAGAGTGACTTGACGAGATTTTTAACCGATGGATGGCCAGTAATAATAGTAACTTTTGTTTGTTTTTTATGATCAGACGCCAAAGAATCTAATACCTGTAGACCACTACCATCAGGCAACATAAGATCTAGAAACACACGGTCAAACTCTTTATCTTCTACTGCTTGACGAGCAGCTTCAACAGATGCCGCAGTACTCACTGAGTGCCCCAACAATCCCAATAAATCTGATGTCGCGGCAAGAAACCCCGCATCATCATCGACCAATAATACATTTGCCAATAGACACCTCCTGAGTAAAAACCTTGTGCAAGACCACTGCCATGTTATAGAACATCTTTACCTGCTAAGACTACAGCAATCACTATATTCAAGACACAAAAAATTGAATCTTGAGAAACTTAAGCCTCGCTATTAACGCAGCTACAAATGCTTGTATATCAAGAAAATAACAAAGAAGGGAGCTGCTTGTGCAACGATAACATCTGCACCAACAACCTATTACTACAGCTCGTTTTAAGATGAGTATTTTATTCTGAAGCTCTATTTGCATATAAGCTATGCCGACAGAGCTTCATCCACTGTACTTTGAAAAGACTATTGGGCCAGGATTTCCATATCCCCAGACCGGCAATATATATTTCAATCCACCAAGCTTTATCACCAATATCATCCCTATAAATGCCTTCAACATACGCTGCATCAAGCACCGGTACTAACCCAAACAACCCATACAGCTAACTTTTCTTCAGTAAATGCGACACCAAAAAACCTGCTAAAAAGGCGGTGCCGACTACTGCAAGTGGCTTATTTTTCAAAACCACACCGGCCTCATGACTGAGATCACTCACCTTTTCTTTACCTACCTTAAGCTGGTCCCTGGCTTTATCTGAAGCACAAGATCCTGCTGCGTAGGCTGCCTGCTTAGCACTCGATCGAGCCTCTTTTAAATGTTTGTAAGTCTCATTAAGAGAAAGCTTGGCATCCGCATAATCTAAGTGCTCATCAGCCGTAGCCTTTACTGCATTTTTAGTTGGCATAATCAAATCCCCTTTCAAATTCGTTATCTATAAAGAAGAATCTTGGTTTAATCGAAATCTCAATAAAACGGTATAACTAGAACTTTTTCCTTCCGAAAAATAAGGAAACAACAAATAAAACAAGAAAAATAATAAATAGAATTTTAGCTATACCTGCAGCAGCCCCGGCAATACCACCAAAGCCAAAAACCGCTGCTATAAGCGCCACAACAAAAAAAGCAATAGAATAATGTAACATGATATAACTCCTGTATTTGATTTCACTATTCTTTACGCACTTAGCATGCCAGTTTTTATAAATTAAAAATTCAAACAAAATCAAAGAGTTAAATTTATCGCCCGACACAAACAGAAAATAAGCATCAGCAGGTTGTAAATATTACAATCGCTTTAATAGTTCTTACAAAAATAAGAATATAAATAAATGTTGATACCGCGTCATTTAGTTAGCAGATTTCAAACACACAAAAAAACGATCTTAGTTTCTCAAAAATTATTTTAACAACCACCAATACGGTCGATTAATTAGCAACCTAAAACCCAAGTAATTCCTACAAAAAAATAGAACAATTTACAAAATAATATTTATTTATCGCTGCAGATCATAACCAACAACCCAGTAAGAATGTCTTTAGATAAAATTTTTACTATCACCACATGCGGCGCAAGTCATTGATATATAGATTAAAAATAACAGCGCTCAAATATTTTTTTGCCATTTACATAAAACAATAAAATGTTGGCACAAAGTTAGCTCTACTATTTATGTACATTAACCATGGTAAACCAAAAGGAGCTAAACCATGTCAACTATCAACTCTTCAAAAAAAACCTTAGCCAAAAAATCACTTGCCATTTCAATCGCTGCCGCAGCTATATCATCCTCACTGGTGTTTGCCGCCCCAGGTGAAAACCACATGACCAAACACGACAGCAATCAGCAAGACAAAAGAAGTGCTGAACAGTATTGGCAGGAATTCAAACAAGACAGCAAGCAAACATGGAAGGATACCAACTCAGCATTTCGGGACGGATGGGTAGAAAGCAAACTAGAAACCTCATTAATAATAAATGAGCACTTAAACCCTTTCGACATTGATATCCGTGTTGATAATGACACTGCAACGCTAGATGGCAGCGTTTCTACTGATATTGAAAAAGAGTTAGCTGAGAATATTGCCTTAGGCATTGAAGGTATTGATGATGTCGAAAATAATCTTCGCGTAGATAAAAACTCACGAAAAGCTGAAAAGAAATCTGAATCCAGCGATTTCAGCCAGCGCATGAAAGATGCAACCATAACTGCCAGTGTAAAAACCAAACTACTAGCATCATCTAATGTAAGTGGGCTTTCAATTAATGTTGATACGAAAAACTCTCATGTTACTTTAAAAGGCAACGTCGATACTGAGACTCAAAAAGATCTAGCTGAAGCGATAGCAAAAGGTATCGATAATGTTTCCTCCGTTGACAATGAACTAAAAGTAAAATCGTAACGCATTAACCGTTACATTCATCACTTTAATTACATTACAGAAGCAACAATATTTACAAATTTTTAACTGCCGAACGGAACCGTTCGGCAAAAAAAGTTTTATGTACCACCAAATTGGATGTCATTAATCTCAGGAGTTTACTATGAAGAAAATATTAATGCTTATTGCAGGCGCAACCGTTGCATCATCATCCGTCATGGCGGCTAGCGAACCCACCAATGAAAGCGGGGTTTATTTAGGAGCGAATTACGGTTACTTAAAGGTAGACTCGGAAGATGATTTTGACGACGACAAAGATGCAATACAAGGATTGATCGGCTATCGATTTAATAACTATATTGCTGTAGAAGGTAGTGTTATCGATTTCGGCAGCTACGGTGAAAAATTAGCCAAGGCCTCAACTGACGGTTACACTTTTGCAGTCAAAGGCAGCCTCCCCCTCGCTGAGCGCTTTGGTCTTTACGTCAAACTTGGACAACTTTGGTCAGAAACAGATTATAAGGTCGCTGGCTTTAAAGGCTCAGATGACGACGACGCGTTATTTTATGGCGGCGGCGCAAGCTTTAACCTCACTGAAAACCTTGTTTTAAACGCAGAATATATAGTTTATGACATTGACCTAAACGCCGATAAGGTCAGCGAGGATGTTGACGATACGGATTTCGAAACAGACTTTGAGCATGCTTCTTTAGGCCTCGAGTATCGCTTCTAAATGTTTTTAAGGGGCCTCTAGGCCCCTTGTTTTTAGCGCCAAGTATTTCGCGACACCGCACGGGTCTTTTCATTCACACAGATTTATCCACGAATAAATCAATAAAGAGTCGCGTTACTGGGCACACCTCCCAGTCAAACTGACAGGCTACTTAGAGTCAGCACGACTCATAAATCTACGCTCTTCCACATTAATCTTAATTTTCTCGCCACTGGATATATATTCAGGCACCTGCACCGTCACTCCGGTCGACAATACTGCCGGTTTAGTTCTTGAGGTCGCAGATGCACCCTTTATAACCGGGTCCGTTTCAGTCACTTCAAGCTCTACACTATTAGGCATATCAAGCGCGACCGGCATATCATTAATGAGAATCACCAATATACCCTCAATCGATTCATCGATAAAAAGGATTTCATCCGCAATAGCTTCTTTATTCAAGTTATACGGCGTGTAATTCTCAGAATCCATGAACACATACTCATCGCCGTCAATATAAGAAAACATAGCCGGCCTACGAATCAGATCCGCCATATTCAGCATGTCAGAGTCTTTAAAGGACTGGTCAATCTTGTTGCCAGTGACAACATCATACATACGCATACGGTAAATACTGCCGCCAGCACGCCCCTGCGGAACAGAACGCTCTATATCTCTAACGATGTAGGCCTTACCATTAAGATCGATCGCAGAGTTCTTTTTAATCTCACTTGCCTTGGGCATCTTCAAATTCCTAGCTAAAATCTATTGATGTAACTACAACGGGGGTATCTTAGTTTATACGGAGTATAAATCATATCCCCGCTTAGTTCACATATTGGCCATAACAGCAGTTTAAATCTTCATCACTAATACTTGATACCACACTAACTGCGCCCACTAAACAAGCAATTATCTCGCTGAAACAACATTATCAGTAAAATTTATTATCCAGGCCGGGATACAAATGGATTACCAATGAGATTCATGAGTACAAGCTTAGCAGTGGTGTACTTTCATCACCTAGATAACGTATTTCTCGCAACAACTCATTATCATCGCTAGTCGTTATCTGCAAAATATGGCTGAAGCTTTGTGCAATGCGGTTACAGTATTGTAAGTCATTCATTAACGAACTGGCCTGCAGATTACTCAGATCCTGATTGCGTACAGCACTAAAAATGCGATAGCGAAACTCATTAGAGAATCGTTCTGTTTGCTCATTCAGCTCGACCAATCCTTGTCGTAATTGCTCGTCGGTTAACTCAGAACGGCTAAACTCATAGGATTTACGTAATACCCAAATAACATGACGACGTAAATCCAGGTAAAGACCTCGGGTATACAACGAATCATAACGCAAATATCGATATAAGTTTTTTTGCAAGTGCTTGGCATTCTTTACCGCATCAACCAATTGCAATGCCACTACCTGACAAGTCATCCAAAATTTCTGTTGCTCCTCATCAAGCTCAACATTTAATCGACTCATAAAGCCTAACAAATCGGAATAAACACCTTTAATATGATGCTGATATAAATCCTTAGCGTCTAAGCTTTTGCTATCATCCGGTAATGTGTTCAGCTGTGTTTCATCAACAGTTTCGGCATTCAATTGTTCAATCGGTTGATATAACGCATGACATATGACCTCCAGACTTAACCGGCCCAGGTACTGTAATTCCTTCACTACCGCACTGGCCGCTGTGTCTGCTGACGTTAAAGCAGCATCGTTGATGTAACGCGCCTGATTAGTTGTTACGGGCTGTGGGCTTTCCGCAGACTCCGGCTGCTTTTCAACCTCAGTAATTAGCACTTCCGGCTCGACGGCATCGGGCAAGAAATAATATAACCAGTGCTCTACTTTTGCTTGCAACGGCCAGAAAATGCAAACCCCGATCAAGTTAAACAGCATCTGAAACATCGCCAGCTGCAATAACGTATTATCACCTGCACCAAACAGCTCCATAGAGCGCTGTGAAAGCCACATTAATGGCATCAGTAGAGAAAGGGTGACAACACCCGTCACTAGATTAAATAAAACGTGTACTAACACCAGCCTCCGACCGCTGCGATTGCCACCCAGCCAGCCGACAAGCGCGGTGGTAACGCTGCTGCCGATATTGCCACCGATGGCAATTGCCATGCCTTGCCATAACTCAATCTGACCACCAGCCAACGCAGCTAAAACCAGCATTAAAGTTGCATGACTAGATTGCAGCACCGCAGTCAATGCTATGCCGAGAGCCACAAAAGCTAACTGACCTAACAGAGTTGCATCGAATTGCCCGGTTAAATCCAGGCTACTACCAAACTCATTAAAACCGCCCTTGATCTGATCGATACCTAAAAATATAAAGGCAATCCCCAGCACAATACGCCCGATGGCTTTATTTTTAGGCTCATTAAATCCCGCCAGCACCCCGAACACTAATAACGGCAAGGCTAGCGGACTTAAACTAAAATTTTGTCCGGCCGCAGCCAGCAGCCAAATACCGCCACTAGCGCCAAGATTAAGGCCCAACAAAATAGCGATACCGCCACTCAACTGAATAAGCCCAGTACTAATAAAAGCGATGGCCAATAACGACATCAACGTGGTGGACTGCAGCACCATCGTACCGCCCACCCCCACCAAAAAGCTTTTAAAACGAGTTGCTGTACTGCGTGCCAATACTCGCTCCAATCGGCTGCCAGCCAACAGCCTCATCCCCTCCTCCAGACATTGCATTCCAAATAAAAACAAAGCCAAACCAGCACAAAGTTGCAGCCAACCGGGGCTATACCAAAAGCTGATCGAAAGAACAATCAGAGCAAATATCGGCAACAAGAAAGTTTTTATTTTTTGCATGAACGACTCTATCCAAAAAAAGGAAGATAAAAATATTATCCGGTTCGGGGCTCGTCTAAAGCTAGTTAAACCGGAGGCTGCGCGCATATCCGCCATTCAGGTATAAATAGCATTGTAGCTATTATCTATAAGGGAAGGTATGGCGAAGGTAAAAAATAACTACCGAATGTAGCAAGAAAACAGGGCGAGGTAACAAGGGGGGACAGTTCTGTAATACCGAAACCTTCCGTGGCCAGAGTACAATGAAAATATTGTTATTAAATGCTGCTTATTGGTACTGAATAAGAAAAATCGGTAAGCGCTAATACGAGCGGCCTAACTCATTTATTTCAAATCTAGATTGCGCGTTAAAACCTCTGCGGATTTTATAATACGCTTAGTGCGATACAGCTCCGAATGTTTTTCATCGTCAGTATAACCTGTTGGCTCTCCGGATACGGTGCTAACAAACCAAGAGGTTTCAGGCCTGCGCTCACCCAGCAATTTTTTAAATTCGCTTGGCGTTTTACCTAAAGCCTCAGCCGCGGCATTGTAGGTACAACGCGTTTTAACTTCATCCATGTAATTAAGTAGAGTGGTAATTTTTTCCTGCATTAAAATATGTTCCTTACAAAGTTTAAAAAGAGGCAAAAATACCCGAAAAACGTCAAATCTTGCCCTGTGCCAAATTGGCCGATCCTTTCCCTCGTTAACAAATACTCAATACGCTTTAATTATCTGGTACACGGCAGCTACTACACGTACACGACCAATCTTTTGCCGATCGCACCACCAAAACATGCACCGAGCCCAAAACAATATAACGGGGAATTCCAACAAATAACTATTCTATCAACGAGATTGCCTTGCAACTCCCCTGAAAGACGTGCCCTATCCTACCATATTGGCGATTAAATTTTGGGGTTAAAACGCTGTTACGCGGCCCCACACCTGTAGAATCCACCTTAGACTGATTATGGCAGCGCTAAATACGCTCACACAGAACAACAAAAACAGCTATTCAATATGTATATTTACCTAACGAGGATAAAAGAAATTAGCGGCTTTAATGGCTTTGACTCTCTTTATAATATTTAATACCTTTGCTGTAAAAATTTCGTCTCATCGCACTCGCTAGAGCCTGTTTTTTATCAGTAGCCTCGCTAATTACTCTATTATTGTAGGCGCAGGGCGATGATTTATAATCAATATGCTTTTCCACTACAAGAGAAGGTGCCTGTCATCATGCCGTACCAAACTGAATATCGTCAATCTATCGATCAGCCGGAAATCTTTTGGGCTGATCGAGCTGCCGACCTGCCTTGGTATCGCCAGCCAACTACGATCCTCTCCACCGACGACAACGGTATTTCACGCTGGTTTGCAGATGGCGAAATGAACACGGCATATATGGCACTGGACTTTCACGTGGAAAACGGCCGAGGCGAGCAAACCGCCTTAATTTACGACTCACCCGTGACTAACAGCCAGCAACGTTTCAGCTACCGCGAATTACGCGACCAAGTAGCGCTGTTTGCTGGAGTACTGCAAGAACAAGGTATAAGCAAGGGCGACCGGGTGGTCATTTATATGCCCATGGTGCCGGAAGCAGCGATCGCCATGCTAGCGGTAGCCCGACTCGGCGCAGTGCACTCAGTGGTATTTGGCGGCTTTGCCCCCCACGAACTAGCCGTGCGAATCGACGATGCTCAACCTAAAGTGGTGATCTCTGCCTCCTGTGGTATTGAAGTGAACAAGATCATTGATTACAAACCGATGCTAGATACAGCCATCGATAGCGCCACACACAAACCGCATAGCTGCATCATTTTACAACGCCCCCAAGCTCCGACGACGCTAGTAGCCGACAGAGATATCGATTGGCAACAGGCAATGGCAACAGCAAAACCGGCTACCTGCGTGCCAGTAATGGGCACTGATCCGCTTTATATCCTTTATACCTCCGGCACCACCGGCAAACCCAAGGGCGTAATACGCGATAACGGCGGCCATGCGGTGGCACTCAAGTATTCGATGAAAGCCGTGTATAACACGGGGCCTGGTGATGTGTTCTGGGCTGCCTCCGACGTAGGCTGGGTAGTGGGCCATTCTTATATCGTCTACGCACCGTTACTCGCTGGCTGTACGACCATCCTCTACGAAGGTAAGCCGGTGCGCACCCCGGATAGCGGAGCCTTTTGGCGAGTGGTCGAGGAGCACCGGGTCAAAACCTTGTTTGCAGCACCGACAGCGTTTCGCGCCATTAAAAAGGAGGACCCGGAAGCCAGGCTACTAGCCAACTACGACCTATCCTCTCTCACGACTATTTTTATGGCAGGTGAGCGATTGGACCCACCTACCTATGACTGGGTGGTAGAAAAAACCGGCAAGCCGGTCATCGATCACTGGTGGCAAACGGAGACTGGATGGACTATCTGCGGCAATATGATGGGAATCGAAGCCATGCCCACCAAAGCAGGCTCCTCCACTGTGCCCGCACCAGGCTACAACATACATATCCTTGATGATGAAGGACTCGAAGTTGCACCGGGGCAACAGGGCACTATCGCCATCAAGCTGCCACTGCCGCCTGGTTGTCTACCAACTATTTGGGGCAATTTTGACCGCTTTGTAGCGGGCTACTTGCAGCAATACCCCGGCTACTACATCTCAGGCGATAGTGGCTACAAAGATGATGACGGCTACGTCTTTATCATGGGCCGCTCCGACGATGTAATTAACGTTGCCGGTCACCGCCTTTCTACCGGTGAGATGGAAGAAATTATCGCCGCCCACACCGCCGTCGCCGAATGCGCAGTGATTGGCATTCATGACGATATGAAAGGGCAACTGCCCATTGGCCTGGTGATACTCAAAGACGGAGCCGACATCACTGAGCAACAATTGCAAACCGAATTAGTAGCAGCCGTGCGCCACGAAATTGGCCCCATCGCCTGCTTTCAACGCGCGCTGATTGTGCCACGCCTACCCAAAACCCGCTCCGGAAAAATCCTGCGCAAGCTGCTGCGAACTATCGCCGATGGTGAAGCCTATACCGTGCCCTCTACCATCGACGACCCTGCCAGCCTCCCCGAAATCGAGGGGCTTCTGGCGCAGCGCGGGTTAATTAAACAGCGTTAGAGCTTTACCCTCCCATGATTTTAGCGCTTTAAAATCATGGGAGATGATAATGCCTGGTTTTATAGTACAGGCCTCTCTAGCAGTGGTTAACTGCTATATATGCTCACTCTATTGGTTCGATAAAATGAAACTTTTTTGGAGTTTAGGTTTACTCTGTTTTTTTTGTGTCCTACCTGTCAAAGCTGATACAGATTGGGTTTCCGTAACCCTGGACAATGACTTACTACTCAATAGCGATGGCGGCTATACCAACGGCCTATTTCTGTCGCTCTACGATACGGGTAACCATGAAGAAAAGCCCCAGCCCTCCTGGTTGTTAAAGCCTTTGATGTGGACTGTTTCAGGCCTGCAGCATCATGATGCCATCAATATATTTACCTTGGGGCAAACCATGATTACCCCGCAGGATATAACAATCAAGAACCCTCCAGAAGATGAAGTACCCTATTCAGGCTTACTATTTTTCAATAACAGCTATTTGTTAATTGGCGATAAATACGTAGATAAAATCAGCACTTCTGTCGGCTTTGTCGGCCCGCTTTCGATGGCAGAGATATCGCAAAAAACAATTCACAAACTGGTTTCTTCCGATCAACCAGAAGGCTGGGATACGCAGATAAAAAATGAACTGGTTTTTCAATTTAGTCGAGGCAGAGCGCAACGCTTGTGGGTAGCTGATAACTCACAGTGGGATTTTGTGGGCACAAACGAAATCAGCTTAGGCACAATTTCCAGCGGTTTAAATACTGGCGGGATGCTACGCTACGGAACACAACTACAGAGCTCTTACGGCACGGCTTTGATGGATAGTGCCAGAATCACCAATCCTAGCGTCATAGGTGTGGGCTGGAACTTTTACCTGGGAATGAATCTGGAATATATATTTAATCAGATCTTTGCCGACGGAAACACCTTTAGAGATAGCCGCTCTATTGATTATGAACACCTTCGTCTAGGTGTTACAGTCGGGTTTTCATATACACGACAACGCTATTCTTTAACCTTTGCCATTAGCGATTTAGATGTCATTGATAGCGAATTACGCGACTTAACGCAGTTCGGCCGCTTAACCTTGGCATATAAATTGTAATAAAAAGGGGGAGGGGGATTACTAAATATTAATCTCCCTGAAAAATGACCTGCGTCACCAAAGCGATTTCAATTCATCTCGGTGCTATTTTTGTAGCCTCATTATAACTCTGCATACACAGACAAAGTTTTTTTGATGACTAAGCGTTGATCAAACTTCTCTACTGCGATCTCGCGACCACGCCGACCAAACTCAAGGCGTTTTTCATAGCTATCAATCAACTTAACCAAGGCCCGCTTCAATTCTACAACTGACCCCACCGGCACCAAATAACCATTGTAAGCATCTTCAACGATTTCACGACAGCCCACTACATCGGTCGTAATAATAGGACGCCCAATAGCAGCAGCTTCAATAAGAATACGAGGAACCCCTTCACCATAACTCGTAGGCAAGGCAACGATAGAAGAATGTGTAATCAAGCTGGTCATATCAGCGACATTACCGAGCCAATTAATTTTGGCTTGTTCACTCCATTCAATGATTTTTTGCTCTGGTATAGCGTCAACGTTATCTTCATCAACAATACCAGCCACATCAAGAATCACTTTTGTTTCAGTCGTATTAATCTCAGATATAGCATCGACCAGATATTCCAGCCCCTTACCCCATAGTAAACGCGCCGCAAATAACACTCTGACGGGGTGAATATCTGTCCCAATAGAAAAAGCAAATTGATCCGTATCAACTCCCGCACCAAGAATCAAAATAAGCTGCTGATCTTCAGCCACTTTTTTAGCTAAAAACAAGGCCCGATCATCCGGATTTTCAAAAATTATTCGAGTGCTATTTTTACTTGCAGACAACCGATAGAGGGTAATGGTTAATAACTGTAGTAATTTTGTTTTTACACCACCTTTAGTAAAGACACCACCAAGGCCGACAACACTCATAACCTGATTTATTTTTAACAATGTACAAGCAAAGCCCGCATAAAGATTAGGCTTCACCGTGATGGAATGCACAATGTCTGCATTCACCCGCCTAACCACACTATAAACAGACCACAAAGTCATTAGCTCTTTGACCGGGTTCATAGAACTCCGGTTAAATTTAACCTCATGACAAACAAACCCATAACTTTCCAGCATCGCCATGTTGGAAGCATCTTTGAAATGAGTCGCCACATTAACTTCGTAGCCAGCAACTTGGGCGGCTTTTACCCGCTCTAACCAATGTAAATTAAAATACCAATCAACATTAATTATAAATAATATCTTTTTCACCGAAGCGCACCAAGATTCGCCGTAAGTCCATGATAAGCCCCTTTAACAATCATCTTAAAATGTTCAATCCGCTGCGATGTCAAAGTAGAAAATATCACCATTTGTAGAAGCGACTTAAACACTGTCTGAACTCGCCAAATCATAGGAATATAACTCTTCCTTAATAGAAAAAATAAATTTCGATAAAAATAATAATGCCTTATTGGTTGGTGCATGGTTATTTTTTTACCCAAAAAGTTCAGCTGATCATCACCAATTCTATGTCCCATACTGGAAAATTTAGACCCTAAAATCATATAACCCTTTGACCGAGCACGAAAACACCACTCAATATCTACACAGTCAATAAACAAATCATCCAACATTGGCCCAACATCATTAAAAACACTAACGGGCACCAATGACCCCGAGGAGATAATAAAATCACACTCAATAGACTCAAATCCATTGGGTAAAATTTTACTAATATAGAATTTATTACATCGAATAAACTTAGCAGCATCACCAGTTCGAATATCTTTATGAAAAGGACCTACTGCCGCTAAAGCCTGTGGCTGCTTATAGTCACCAACATAATGGCCCAACAAGCCACTTACCATATTGGCACTCACAACACTATCTTGATCCATCAACAAGACATAGCTAATCCCATGATCAATAGCATATTGAAAGCCTAAATTAAACGCCGAGGCCACACCAATATTACTAGACTGATTGAGAATAATTACACTTTCATTATTTAACAGCGTTGATAAGGTTTCACTACTGTTATTGACCAGCACGACTTTAGTTAATTGCTTTAATAAGGCAGTTACCATTTCGTCCAGGTTATTGAGATCAGGGTAATAAACAGGAACAACTGCACAAACATCACTAGCTATAGTCATCTATTCAATTCTGCTGGATATATTTCAAGTGTATTTCATCCATACCGATAAATCTCGCAGGATCAACTTCCCTAAGGAATCCTACTTGGTTTCTGCGCTCTTTTTATAGACATCTAACACTTGGGAAACACTCCCTTCTAGTGTGCTACATCCCTGCTCAATCACCACCAAGTGATCACACAATTGACTTAAGGTATTCAACTCATGGGATACAATAACAACTGAACGCCCCATTCCCATTCTTTTTTTCAGCATATCTGAAGACTTCTTACGGAAATGCGCATCACCGACACCAAGCACCTCATCTACCAGCAGCACATCCGGATCAGTTTCCATCGCAACGCCAAATCCTAAGCGTGCACGCATACCGGCAGAATAAGTCGACACAGGCTTATCCATCGAGCTTTCGATTTCAGCAAAGGCAAAGATACTCTCCAGCCGTTTGTAAGCCTCTCTACGAGACATTCCCAGTAAAATACTGCTCATAATAGCGTTTTCCCGTCCCGTTAGTTGCGGCATAAAGCCTAACTGTAAAGCCAGCAGGGAAACGTGCGTATTGGCCTTACGCTGAAGGCGTCCTTTATCGGGGGCCAAAATCCCGCAGAGCAGTTTGAGCAATGTACTTTTGCCTGCTCCGTTACGCCCCAGAACCCCCAACGTCTGACCACTCCTAATGCACAGAGAAACGTCTTTCAATGCCCAAAATTTTTCTCGAGAAAAGCGCTTACTGCTTGGAAAGGCAACCCCAACATTTTCTAATGAAATAAGGATTTCAGATTCATTACTCATGACAGCACCTTGGCATAATGCCGATCAAACCGTTTAAATAAACCCCAGCCTAGAGCTATCAGGAATAGAGAAAAAACAGTAACTCCTGCCAAATGCCCCCAGTTTGGCAGTTTGCTGTCCAACAACACCGTACGAAACGATTCGATTATTGACACCATAGGATTTAAATAAAGGTAAATTTGTAATTCCGGAGGAAAATCATCAACCAAGAAAAAAATGCCGGACAGGAACATTAATAAAACTAGACCGTTGGTCACAAGCACCCGTAAATCCATTAAAAATGGCACCAGAGCAGCCAAAACCAATGAACATCCAACCACCAAAAGAAGCTCTACCAATATCACCGGAATCAAATTGAGCCAATACCAAGTCGGAGAAAAACCCATAAACCACAAAAATATCAATAACAGTACTAATATAAAAAAGAACTTAACCCAATTCACCAACACCGGAATAAGCGGCAACACTACCTTCGGAATATATACCTGCTGGATCAGCCCACGGTGAGCCACTACACTATTAGCAGCTTGATTAAGCGTCGATGAGAACCATTTCCACGAAGTCAAACCACACAACAAAAAGCTTGCATAATTTTCACCGCCCGAACGAACACCCGCCGAGAAAATAAAATAAAAGGCCCCCATGTACATCAATGGCTCAATAATCCACCACAACATCCCTAAATATACTTGAGCGATATCCCGCCGCAACTCGGCATAGGTTTTATAAATAATCAAATCAATATAAGACAAAGAAAATATACCACTGTGATAGACCCTTGATAGAAGCGATAAATTCGCAACTTCGGTAATCTATACTAAACTTAATAAAAGCAGCCAAAGAAAAAATCTTGCCAACTCAATGATCCCTAATACGCCAACTTTCTGCCTGTAATTTTCGCTGCTCCCCAGCAATTCGGCATGCTTATAAATGACTCATTCACATTTATTAGAGCATCAACATTACTGTTCAAATTATCTGTAACCGAGACTGGATATTTAATCTTAAACGCCCAATTTTTGAGCTCGACATTCAAACTCTTCTCTGGCTTGCTCGTAAAACTCAATATCCTGTTGATTACAACGACGAATCAGCGCCATAATTTCATTGGTATCTTGATGAGCCTCGGCAATGGAAGGCTTACCTTTATTCATCTCCAGATAAGGAACCGAAAGTCCTGTCAAAGCATTAAACACCTTTATCGATCTATCGTATTCTTCAGTCAAACCGATAAAATAAAAGTCTTTGAGAGATAACCCTCTAGCGCATTTATACTGTTCATTTTTCTGCCATTCCAATTGACAAAATTCTTCAAGAGACTTTTTTACTCCGTAATTTCTAACTACATGCTTATAATCCGACAAAACCCTTTGCACTGGATCCCTGAAAAACGTACACCACCGAGCTTGACGACCAAACAGTGAAAGATAATCCTCCACCGTAAAGTGGCCACTGTAAAATTTGACCTTGTTTTCTTTCAACTGTTTTAATAAGGATTCTTTACTTCCACCATGAACCGTAGCCATAACTTCTGGCGTTGTAGACTCCGACTCAGGCCCATAATCCAACCAAACAGCATCCTGATTAAAAATATCATTTGCAGCCAACCGAAAAGAAGTTCCTGCTGTCTTTGGAATATGTAAAAAAATTAACGGTAGAGACTCATCAAAAATAGACTCTATTTTTTCCTGTTCAACCTGAGCAATCAAGCTATCATCAACTTTTAAATGCACAGACAAGTTCGTAAAAGACCGAAGGGCATCCCCTAGATCCCAAAATTTAAAGCCGCAATAACCCGAAGCGTGCAATCCCAAATCGAATACATCTTTGCGATACACATTCGCAACAGTCTCCGCAATATATTCGCCATCACCCTTGAGTACAACCTCAATGCCCTCTCCGCCCTCATCAACAGCGACCCAACCTTGTACCAACTGATCGTGCATACGCCTCAATGCGCCCTGTAACCTCATAATATTCAATCTGCCTCTTTGCGTATTTAACTATAATCGTGCAAAAATATGTCTTTGTTCTCAGTACTCGCCCACGTATCAAAATTAACCATCTTCTCGAAATACTGATACCTCTTCCACTCTTCAGAGATACAGAAATCAACTAACGGCCGCGCCAATTGACTTGGGGTCAAAGTTAAATCAATTTGATTTTTGAACTGATCATATGCTTGAGCAAACAATAAAATCCCGCCAACCAATGTCTCAACCTCCGCTAACGAGTCTTTATTTCCACCACGACCGCGATCTTCTACAGCGAATACTTCGGAATTTTTGTATTCCAAGCCAATAATCGTATCGTGTGGAGCAGTGAAAAAAGTCTCAATCACCACCCTATTTTGATAAACACCCTCAATATCAACATCTTTAAAACTTGCATCAAATAGAGCCGACATATTTCTTACTGATGAACGCGCGTACCTTTCCGGAGTCTCTGCCAAACAGAAATAATAACCGCGAACATCCAATGAAAACATAGGCTCTATGGCACACTCAAAGGCGTCTTGTGTTGACCCACTCCAGCCAACATCTACAAAACCCACTCTTTCACCCTCTTTTACTCCCAAGGTAATTAAGTAGTTGAATAATGCACGTCTATTTCGCCGACAAACTTTAAGTATCTCCCAGCGATAAGCGTACAGGAATTGCTCAAACCGCCTACGATTAACCTCAGCATAACGCTGGTTATCCGACAACCCTATCTGTTCCATTACAGCTACTGATGGTGCACCAACACCGATACGATCAAGTATTTCATGAGGTGACAAACCTTCTGCACCAGACAGGAAAAAAGGAATATAGGATTGGAAGTTTTGCTCAGTAACCGACGCCAAATGAAAAGCTGTTCTGGAGCCCAGAAAGTAATCATACGCAGGCAAACCAAGCACCTGTAATTCATCAGCTAATAGTTTGAGCACATAACCATCACGAGATAAAAATAAAACTCTATCAAGTTTATCCTCTGCCGCTTTGTTTCTGATCCAATATAAAAACCCCAAGGCCGCAGGGCCCCCATAAACAAAGCCAAGATCTTCTGAAGATGCAGAGTAGCTCTGCTGTGAAACAGTCCTCAGCCCAAGCGCAATAGAAGCAGAAAGGGATTTATGACCATTCAAATTCGACTTATCCGGAGGGGTATACAAAAAAGTCTGAACCCCTTTACTCTTTGCCTTCTCTATATCGGAAACCTGATTATCACCGATGTGCAGTACGTTAGCGGCCTCTACCCCAAAATGAGTTATTACTAAATCAAACAGATCGCCACAATCACGCTTGGTCGCGTTATCACAAGATGAGATAAAAACTTTAACATCGGGTAATGCATGCCTTTTGAGCGCCTGCTCAAAAAAACTTCTGGGCAAATACATATCAGAGGTTATAACCACTTCTTTTCCGGCCTCAATGGCGTCAAGAAACACTAATAATAGCCTTGGATTTGGTTGTACTAATTCAAGCTCTAATGCGTACTCAGCTGCCACCAAATCAGCTTGGCTCAACCCAACTGTCGAACAGGGAAAACAAGCATAGATTAATTCTATCGTGATTTCCCTGTCACCCAATTGATGCATGCGTTGAAATGCGGCGACCTGAGCCTCTTTCCTCATTGCCTTAAAGTTGTCGATACCAAGCTTAGCGCCTAATAAATCGAATACATCTTCAGGATCATAAAGTGGGCGAACAAATAACGTATCAAAAAAATCAAAGGATACAACTTTTGCAGCATTTATAGCTGAAACCAGCTTTTCGTTTACAACACTCTCATTGACCACATCAAAACTCACGAGACAACCTCAAAGTTAATTCCATTGGGATGCAAATTAGGACTAAAAAATGGGTCTGCCTGATAAAACGCAGGGTGCGCCTCGAACAACCGCCGCCTTTCATTTTTCAGGCGTTGTATTTTTTCCGCCGAAATATCATCAACGCCTCTACTTATCGACTCGTGATGTATTAATCGTACCGATGGATTTACTACGTTAAACAAATTGTGCTCGACCAGTTTCATACATAGGTCGACATCGTTGTACGCAATAGGAAAAGATTCACAAAACCCACCCACTGCAGCAAACTTCGCTCTTTCCACCATCAAACACGCGCCGGTAACAGCTAACCAGTTGTAGTCCAACAGAGACCGCATATAATAACCTGGCAGGTCAGCATCTTGTTTCAAAAAAGCATGACCAGGTCCATTTTCCAAATTCAAGACACCTACATGCTGAATCTTATTCGTATTGGGGTACAGTAATTTTGCCCCCACAGCACCTACATGAGGCAACTGGGCATAGCCAATCATGCTCTGTAGCCAATCTTCACTAATAACCTCGGTATCGTCATTCAAAAACAACAGAAAATCACCCGCAGCATTAGTTACTCCGAGATTATTCAGCTCTGAATAATTAAAGGGATGATCATGTCGAATAACTTTTGTATCTGACTCACCCGACAACTCATTCAGATAATCTACAGTAGAAGGCTCAACCGAGCCGTTATCCAGGATGATTAATTCATAACGAAGATAAGTTGTTTTCTCTTTAATCGACTTGATACAGGCCCTTAAAACTTTGCCATTATCACGGGTGGGTATGATAATAGACACCAGAGGCTCACCTTTAACTGCATACTGAATACGAAAGTAACCAGGAACCTGTTCAACCGCTTTCATCTCAGCCTCGAACCCTCTGCGTTTGGCCGCATCCAAGCGAACCTTTTTCGATGCTTCAATCGCATAGTCTTTAGCAGCAAGGCCACTCGCAATAGACTGAGGAATAATACGCCAGTGATATAGCACCTTGGGAATATGGCAGATCTTGCGAGCTACTTCAGACACACGAAGAACAAAATCCCAATCCTGACAACCATCATATTCAGAACGCAATCCGCCAAGCTCCCGGACCAACTCCATCTTCACGCAGGACACATGACAGGTATACATAGTGCTCATCATCGTGTCGGGGGACCATTGCGGCTTAAAATGCGGCTCGGTAAACTTACCCTCTTCAGAGATTTTATCTTCGTCACTATAGATAAAATCCGCAGCATTCTCATCAATACAAACCGCCAGCTCATACAGGCAGTCTGCAGTTAACTCGTCATCATGATCCAGAAAAACAACATAATCCCCCGCAGCTACCGACAACCCAACATTGGT
>Ga0172382_10001106_pt1 | contig 49078 bp, 48 predicted proteins | sample Leawel138RmetaG_FD_122245 | JGI IMG/M metagenome (GOLD analysis project Ga0172382, IMG submission 122245) | Leachate microbial communities from a municipal landfill in Southern Ontario, Canada - Leachate well 138R metaG | ecosystem: Engineered > Solid waste > Landfill > Unclassified | place... | reverse complement strand
CCACAACGATCGCTCAGCATGCAGCGATTTTCAGGGCCCATGCATTCGACCAGCGCCCAATCGTTTTCCATGTCGCGCAATAGCGCCCCCAGGCGGATGTCCTGGGGTTCGTGGGCGAGTTCCATACCGCCATTCTTGCCGCGCACCGTGCGTATCCAGCCGTGGCGCGCCAGGCGCTGCGTGATTTTCATCAGGTGCGGTTCCGAAAGGCGGTAGGCGCCGGCGACCTCGGCGATGGTGCACAGGCGCTCGCGATGCGTGCCCAGGTAAATCAACAGGCGGACCGCGTAATCGCTCATGTGGGTCAGGCGCATGGCTGGGGGCGGGCTGTCCGCTGCTACTGAGCCTGGGCAGGCTGCTGCTGAACGTTCTTGGGCTGGACGACGGGCACCGGTTGCTTGTCCGGGCGCGGCCGGATCAGCATCGGCACGAAACGCCATAGGTACAGGCCCAGGCACAGCACCCAGGCTGCGGCGGCCAGGTCGAGCAGCGTTGCGGTCGCGGCAGATGGCCACAGCGCCGCCAGGCGCAGGGCCACCGCCAGGATCATCAGCCAGTAGCTGGCCACCATGCTGCCGTCCAGGGCCAGCGGGCGACCCAGGTGGCCCAGCGCCGTGCGCGTGATCATGCCGATGATGAGGATGCAGAAGCCCGCCATGCCGATCAGGTGCACGTGGGTGGCGCTGCGTGCCAGCAGGCCGCGCAGCAGTGCGGGATCGAACAGGCCGCTGATCTGGATGGCAGCCGCCAGCAGGCCGATGGCAATGAACGCATAGCCCAGGTACAGGATCCAGAGCATGGGTTTGTGCAGCACCGCCCGCGGCTTCCAATACCACAGCTGGCCCAGGCTGATCAGCCCGGCGATGGCCAGACTGGCGGCCATCAGCCACGCCAGGGCGGCCTGCGGCTGGCTACCGGGCGTACCGCCCGGGGTTGCCAGCACCTGCAGCAGTACGCCCAGGCTCAGCGCCAGCACGCTGAAAACCATCTGTATGTGACCCGAACGCGTCAGCATCGGGATCTGCAGGCCGGACACCATGCGCATGGAAAAAAAGGGGATCACCCGGCGGGCAATCAGCAAGGCCACGATGGCCATGCCAATCAGCCCGAGGTCGAAGCGCTGCATGAGCAGCAGGTAATTGCCGTCGCGCGCGGCCAGCAGGTAGAGCAGGTCGGCCAGGCCCAGCGCCAGCAGCAGCAGGGGCAGGCCATAGTTGCGCCGGCTGTGGCCTTTGAGCACCACGCGCGCCAGGCTGCCCGCCGCCAGCAGGAAGAACAGCATTTCGGCCAGGCTGGCGAACCAGAACCCGACGTCTCCACCCAGCAGGAAACCGATCCGTGCGATCACCCAGAACAGGCACAGCCAGCCCAGCGGACGCCCGTGCAGCGGGTTGAACCCCGTCCAGGTGGCACTGGCCGTGAGCAGGAAGCCCACGGCGATGGTGATGATGAAGCCCCACAGCATTTCGTGGGCGTGCCAGTATACGCCCGCCAGCGGGCCGTCGAGGACCTGCGGGGCGTAAATCCACAGCGCGATCGAGACCAGCGCCCAGCCGGCCCCCATGAAGTACAAGGGGCGAAATCCAAGGGCCAGGAAGGCGCCCCAGGAGGGAGAGCGGGAAGCGGGTCGGGCCGGTTCCTGAATAGAGGTCAGCGGAGGCATAAGGCAGTGGATTCCGGACGAAAGGGCAGACGGATTTTGAAGATGCATATTATAGGTATCTTTATGGGGCCGGGCAAAAAAGCCCCCTGTCGACATGTGGCTCAGTTATCATGCCTGCATGCGAGAATCCCCGACCCTGTCCTGTGTCGTCCCCTGTCTGAACGAACAGGCCAATTTGGCTATTTTGCTGCCTGAACTGCTGGCCGTGCTGGCCGCCCAGGATGGCGTATCCGAGATCATCGTGGTGGATGACGGCAGCACCGACGGCACCCCTGAACTCATGCGCCATTGGGTTTGCCTGCACCCCGAAATCGTCTATCTGCGCTTGTCGCGCAATTTTGGCAAAGAAGCGGCCCTCACGGCGGGGATCGAAGCGGCCCGGGGCGACGCCGTGATCTGCCTGGACGCCGACATGCAGCATCCGCCCGACATGATTCCAGCCATGCTGGCGCGCTGGCGCGACGGTGTGCAGATGGTCTACGCCGTGCGGGCCAGCCGTCACGACGAAACCCGGCTCAAGCGCCTCGGAACCCGTGTTTTCTACGCCCTGATGCACGGTGCGGGGGGGTTGCGGGTGCCCGCCAACGCGGGCGACTTCCGTCTGATGGACCGCGCCGTGGTCGACGCCCTCAAGCAGCTGCCCGAACGGGACCGCTTCATGAAAGGCCTGTTCGCCTGGGTGGGTTTCGAGTCGGAGGCGATCTCCTACATGCCCCCCGAGCGCCTGCATGGGGTGAGCCGGTTTCGCCCCCTCAAGCTGCTGGGCTTCGCGATCGATGGCCTGACGGCCTTCACCACCTGGCCCCTGCGGCTGATCAGCCTGGTCGGGGCCTGCCTGTCTCTGGTGGCTTTCCTGTACGGCCTGTTCATCATCATCACCCACCTTCTGTTCGGTGATCCCGTGCGCGGCTGGGCCACCCTGATCAGCGTGATCCTGTTCTTCTCGGGGGTGAATCTCATGTCGCTGGGGGTGGTGGGGGAATACGTCTCGCGCATTTTCACCGAGGTCAAGGCGCGGCCCATTTATCTGGTCCGTGAAACGGTGGGGCAGGGGTTGGCGCTTGCCGGCGGCCCGACCCGGCCTGCGGCGCCGCCCATGCCGGATGGTGTGGCCGGCCACGCGTCTGGTCCTGCGCCAAACGACGCGTCCGATCAGGGCGATGCCCACGCGCAGGCCGGCCGTCCGGCGTCGGGCGACCTCCCTGGCCACGCTCCCGGCATCGGCGGGGGGCCGCCATGAGCTACCCGCTGCCGGCCAGCCGCCTGGTCGATGGGGCCCTGCAGCTCTGGATGTGGATGCGGCCGCGGCGTCATCCAGGCTGGGTGGCTTTGTTCACCTTCATGTGGCTGGCGGCCACTACCTGGATGTATCCCCTGCTGCTGCCCGACGAGGGCCGCTACGTAGGCGTCGCCTGGGAAATGCTGCAGACTGGCGATTTCCTGGTGCCCCGCTTGGACGGCCTGCCGTTCTTTCACAAGCCGCCCTTGTTCTACTGGCTGACCGCCGCGTCGCTGGCCCTGTTCGGCGACCACGCCTGGGCCGGGCGGCTGGTGTCCGTGCTGGCCGCCACGGTGCTGGTGACCGTGCTCTACCTGTTCCTGCGCCGCTATGCCCGCAGCCGTGCGGCCGGCCAGACCGCCCTGATCCTGGCCGTTCAGCCGTTTCTGTTCGGGGCTGCCCACTATGCCAATCTGGACATGCTGGTGGCGGCGCTGATGAGCTTGACCATTCTCGCCGGGGCCGATGCGGTATTTCGCCACGAACAATTGCGCCCCGACACCTGGGCGCGCCTTGCCTTGTACGCGGCCGCGGCGGGGGGGTTCATGGCCAAGGGGCTGATCGGTGTCGTCCTGCCGGGTGGGGTGCTGTTTTTCTGGCTGGCCGGGCGACGCCGCTGGCAGGCCTTGTGGCGTCTGTTCTGGTGGCCGGGCCTCTTGCTGTTCCTGGCCCTGGTGCTGCCCTGGATGGTCGCCATGCAGCTGCACTATCCCGGGTTCTTCGACTACTACATTGTGCACCAGCATTTTCAGCGGTTTCTCGAGCCGGGTTTCAACAATCCTCAGCCTTTTTGGTTTTACGTTCCAGTGCTCCTGGTGCTCATGCTGCCCTGGTCGATTCAGCTATGGCGCTGGCTGCGCCTGCAGGGTCCCATCCAGACGGCGTTCGTGCCGCCCGCGCGGCGTGTCGAGCAAGTCGACAGAAACGTGCTGCGTGGGCTGATGTTGTCGTGGCTGCTGGTGGTGGTGCTGTTTTTTTCTATTCCGGCATCCAAGTTGGTGGGCTATGTGATTGCGGCCTTACCGCCGTTGGCCTGGTTCATCCAGGAAACCTTCGAGCAGCGCGAAGAACTGACCGACCCGGGTGTCGCGCGCAGCTTCGTGCGCCATGCGCTGGTGGCCGCGGGTCTGTGCTTGCTGGCGGTGCTGGCCGTGGTGTTGTTTCCGCCGCGCAGTACGCAGGACCTGGCCCAGGTACTGGCCCGGTCGGCCGCCCCGCAGGATCAGCTGGTGATGGTCGATCATTATGCGTACGACGTGCCGCTGTATGCAGGCTGGGGGGGGCCGGTGCGGGTGGTTGCGCAGTGGCAGGGGCCCGATGCGCTGCGCAGCGACAACTGGCGTCGCGAGCTGGCCGAGGCCGGCGGGTTCGAGCCCGAGCAGGCTGCGCTGCGCTTATGGTCGCCAGAGCGTTTCCAGGCCGAGCTGTGCAGTCCGGCGCATCCGGCCACCTGGGTGCTGGCCTGGCTGGACGAGGCGCACGCCTGGCCCGCCCTGGCCGACCGCGCCCCCATGGCACAGGCGCACAAGATGGGCCTGTGGCTGATACCGGCCATCGAGACCGTCAGCGGCTGTGCCGGAACGCCCACCAACGCCCCAGAATGAAGGTCATGCCCGCCATGCCGGCCAGCACGATGGCCAGCAGGATGTCGTAGGGCAGGGGGGTGGTATGCAGCAGCAGCGCATAGGCGGCCTCGTTCACGGCAAAGCCCAGGGCCGACACCAGAAAAAAACGGCGCGCGGCACGCCACAGCGGGGCCTGCTGGGAGCGGAACGTCAGGCCATAATGGCCTGCGAAGGACACCACGAACGCCACCAGCCAACCGACGACGTTGGCCAGCAGGGGGGCCAGGCCCGTCCAGGACACGCAGGCAATGGCCACCAGCCAGTGCGTGGCGGCCGCTGCGCAGCCTACAATGACGAACCAGCCGATCTGGGTAGCGAGCTTTCTGAACATGGATGCTAAAAGTATCGGGGTGGGGGCGCTCCCCGGGCGCATTGTAATGTGCGCCGACGACTTCGGCATGAATCCGGCCATCAATGCCGGGGTCCTGGCTCTGGCGCGCCAGGGCCGGCTGTCCGGTACCAGTGTGCTGGTCGATGGGCCGGCGCTGAATGCCGCGGATCTGGCCGCCTTGTCGCAGGCGGGGCTGCAGGTGGGCCTGCATCTCAATTTCACCGAACCCCTGGGGCAGGCGGGCTTGTGCATGCCGCTGGGGGCATTCATACGGGCCGCCTTTCTGGGCCGGCTGCCGGCCGAGCGCCTGCGCCATGGCGTACTGGCTCAGTGGCAGCGCTTCCAGGCGCTCTTTGGGCGCCTGCCCGATTACATCGATGGGCATCAGCACGTGCACCAGCTGCCCATGGTGCGGGATGCTCTGCTGCGGGTCTTGCCGCCGGCCGGGCGGGGCCGTCCCTGGATCCGCGATACGGGTCGGCCGCGCACCCGGGGGTTGCCATGGCGCAGCCAGGCCAAGGCATGGGTGATTGCGGCCCTGGGGGCGGGCGGCTTGCGCCATCGGGCCCGGCTGCTTGGCATTCAACAGAACCCGGGCTTTCTGGGGGTGTATGATTTCGACGGTGGCGTAGCGGCTTACGAACGCTGCATGGTTGCCTGGCTGGCTCAGGCTCAGGATGGCGACGTCCTCATGTGCCATCCGGCGCTGGGCGATCACCCGGGCGATGGCCTGTCGGCCCAGCGCCAGGCCGAGTATCAGGTCCTGTCGGGCGCGGGCATGCAGCACTGGCTCGATACGCACCAATTGATGATTGATCGGGCTGTGTCCCGTACCCCGGAGCATCCGCATGAACCCTGAATACCACCGCATCACCCCTGAATTCTCCGTGGCGCCCCAGTTGGGCCCCGACGACATGCCAGCCCTGGCCCGGGCGGGTTTCAAGTCGGTCATCATCAATCGTCCGGATGGCGAGGGCGGCGCCGCGCAGCCCCGTTCTGACGACGTGATCGCCGCCGCCGTGGCGGCCGGTCTGAAGGTCCACTACCAGCCCGTCGACGGCCGCGCCATCACGCCTGAAAACGTGGCCGAATTCGCTCGGCTGCTGCAGGAATTGCCGGGCCCTGTGCTGGCCTACTGCCGTTCCGGTGCCCGTTGCACGAAATTGTACGAACGCGCGCATCGGGGCGGGTGACCCGAACGCGGCGGCGCCTTGGCCGAATGCCGCGCCACCGCGTCGAAACAAGCACTTACCGATGCGTTTTCTGTGATAGATCAAATCAGGGCCAGATCGGATTGTGTTTTTTCTTGTATACCGGGTATGCTCGAAGTTCCCATCACGTATTCGGACGAGTTGCACATGTTCAAGAAAATCCTGATCCCCACTGATGGTTCCAAGCTGTCCTCGCAAGCCGCCAACAAAGGCGTATGCTTTGCCCGGTCCATTGGCGCAGAGATCGTGGCTCTGCATGTCACCCAGCCCTTTGCGGCCACCGTGGGTTTCGATGGCATGGCCGCCGCGTATGCCATCACAGACGAAGACTACGACCGCACGGCCGCCGAGCAGGCCAAGAAATACCTGCAGGCTGTGCTCGATCGCGCGGCCACGGCGGGCGTGAAGGCCTCGTCGCTGGCCGTATCCAATTTCAACGTGGCCGACGGCATCGTCCAGGCGGCCCAGTCAGAAGGCTGCGATCTCATCTTCATCGGCAGTCATGGGCGCAGCGGCCTGTCACGCCTGCTCCTGGGCAGCGTCACGGTCAAGGTACTGGGTCTGGCCAAGGTGGCCACTCTGGTCTACCGGGTCAAGGAAAACGACTGACTCCAATGCCTCGTGTCATTCCCCGCGGGCCTGCTGGCGCGCCCATGGCACCTGCCATGGGCACCCCCGCCGGTACCTTGCTCGATACGCTGGGGCGTCCGCTGCGCGATTTGCGGATCTCAGTCACAGATCGTTGCAATTTTCGCTGCACCTACTGCATGCCGCGTGAGCTCTTCGGGGCAGACCACGCATTTTTGCCGCAAAGCGCGCTGCTCACCTTCGAAGAAATCACCCGCCTGGCCCGCATTGCCGTCGCCCAGGGCGTGCGCAAGATCCGTCTGACGGGTGGCGAACCGCTGTTGCGCAAGCAGATCGAGCGGCTGGTCGGCATGCTGGCCGAACTGCGCATGCCCGATGGCCAGGCCCCCGAAATCACCCTGACCACCAACGGCACGTTGCTTGCGCGCAAGGCCAGAGCCCTGGCGCAGGCGGGGCTGAGCCGTGTGACGGTCAGCCTCGATGCGCTGGATGATGTCCTGTTCCAGCGCATGAGCGACAGCGGCGTGCCGGTGGCGACCATTTTGTCCGGCATCGAAGCCGCCGCCGCGGCGGGTCTGGCACCGGTCAAGGTCAACATGGTGGTGCGCCGGGGCATGAACGATGCCCAGATCCTGCCCATGGCGCGGCATTTCCGCCATACGGGCCACATCCTGCGCTATATCGAGTACATGGACGTGGGCAACACCAATGGCTGGCGCATGGAAGAAGTCGTCACTGGCGCCGAAGTCGTGCAACGCATTGCGGCCGAATTCCCGCTGGAGCCCGTACAGCCACGTTATCGGGGCGAGGTCGCCGCCCGTTGGGCCTATGCCGATAGCGGCGGAGAAATCGGCCTCATCACCAGCGTGTCACAGCCATTTTGCGGCGATTGCACACGCCTGCGGCTGTCGCCGGAAGGTCGGCTGTTCACCTGCCTGTTCGCCGAACAGGGCCACGACATGCGGGGTCTGCTGCGCATGGGCGCCGATGACCATGCGCTGGCCATGCGTCTGGCAGGCGTCTGGCAGACCCGGGCAGACCGTTATTCCGAAATCCGCGGCGAGGCCCATCGCGAACACAAGATCGAGATGAGCTACATCGGGGGCTGAATCGGTGGCGGCAGGTGTGGCCGGGTCGTATGTCCCTGTAGCCCGGGTGCAGGGCCTCATTCTCGCGGGTGGCCAGTCCACACGCATGCGCAGTGTCCAGCGGCCTGGGGCCGACAAAGGCCTCATGATCTGGCAGGGCCGTCCACTGGTCGCGCAGGCAGGGGGCTACATGCGCTCGCAAGGGGTGTCCAGCCTGTTCATCAGCGCCAACCGGCATCTGCTCGATTACGCCCGGCACGGCCCGGTGCTGACCGACCCTTCGGGCCTGCTCGGCAGCGGGCCGCTGGCAGGCGTCCTGGCGGGTCTGCTGCACGCCCCCGCGGATTGGCTGTTCGTCGTACCGGTCGACGTCCCCGGCCTGCCAGGTGATTTGCTGCAACGTCTGGCCGCACGGGCCAGCCCGCAGCATCCTGCCCATGCCCGCACCCCCGCAGGCCCGCATCCCTTGTGTCTGCTGGTGCATGCCAGCCAGGCCCCGGCCCTGGAGGCTTTCCTGCGTACCGGCCAGCGGCGGGTACAGGCCTGGTTGGGTCATGTACAGGCCCGGGCAGTGGATTTTCAGCCTGAATCGGAATGGCGCAACCTGAATGCGCCGGCTGATTGGCGGTAGGCGTCTTTGGGCGATCAGGCCAGCCAGTCTGAAAACGCGTACCAGTCGACCTCGGCGCCCGACTGCAGCCGGGCGCCGGCCGGGATGCGTGCCAGCCCGTGGGCCCAGGCCAGACTCGCCTGGGCGCCCGAACTCTGCTGCGGGTGGGGCTCCAGTTGGGGTACCCCCTGCGCCTGCGGGTGGGCCTGCACGCGCAGGAAGTCGTCGCGTTCCCCCCCCAGCGTGCCCGCCTGTGCGATCATGCCCCGGCGCGTTGGCGGGTACACCGTATGGCGCCCCTGCATGCCACGAATCAGCGGGCTGACCAGCAGGGTGAAGACCACGAACGCCGAGACCGGATTGCCCGGCAGGCCCACCAGGGGCTTGCCCTGAAGGTGGGCCAGCGCCACGGGCTTGCCGGGCTTCATGCGGACACGCCAGAGATCGAGCGCCCCCCCCATGGATTCGATGACGGGCTTGATCAGGTCTTTTTCGCCGACCGACACCCCGCCGACACTGAGCACCAGATCGCAGGCGCTGCAAAGCGCTTCGAGGGCGCTGGCGATTGCCCCGGTATCGTCGGGCGCGTGGCACAGCAAGGTGGGTTCGGCGCCCAGGCGGCGGCACAGCGCGGCCAGCATGGGTGTATTCGAGTTGTAGATGCCAGCCGGCGGCAGAGGCTGACCCGGCGCCACGAGCTCGTCTCCGGTGCTGAGCACGCCCACCCGCACGCGGGGCGTGACGGCGGCCTGGGTAAAACCCTGGGCGGCCAGCATGGCAATGGCGCCTGCTTCGACCAGGCTGCCGCGTGCCAGGATGACGCGACCTTTTTGCATGTCTTCGCCCTGGCGGCGGATATGCGTACCCGCGGCCTTGGGGATCCGCAGAAAGGTGACGCCGCGTTCGTCTTCGTGCGTGTCTTCCTGCATGATCACGGTGTCGGCGCCGTCTGGAATCAGGCTGCCGGTGAACAGGCGGATGGCCTGGCCGGGTTGCAACGGTTCGGGTGCATGGCCGGCAAAGCAGCGCTGTTGGATGGGCAGCGGGGTGTCGCTGCCCGGGATGTCGGCGCGTCGCACCGCATAACCGTCCATGGCGCTGTTGTCTGCGGGGGGAAGGTCGCGCGCGGCAATGATGTCGCGAGCCAGCACGCGCCCGGCGAGTTGATCGAGCGGCAGGGTGTCGTGGGCCGCGGGGCGTGGTGCACAGGCTGCCAGGCGTGCCTGGGCGGTGTCGAAATCAAGCAGGCTCATCGTTTTCTGCGTCGTTGTTTGCTGTGCCGAGCGCACCATGGTGGATGGGTTCGAGACCCCATTGTGCCGTTTTTTCGGCATCGGACTGGCGCTGGGCCACCCAGAATGCCCGACCGTCGTCGAGTGTCTCGCGCTTCCAGAAGGGCGCGCGGGTCTTGAGGGCGTCGATCAGGAATTCACACGCTCGGAAGGCCATGCCACGGTGCCGGCTGGCCACGCCGACGAATACGATCGGCTCCGTGAGCGGCAGCTCGCCGACCCGATGCACCACCAGGCTGTCGAGAATGTCCCAGCGGGCGTGGGCTTGCTGGCACAGCTGACGAATTTCGCGTTCGCACATGCCTGGATAGTGCTCGAGATACAGGCTGCGCGATGCCTGATCCGGGCTGTAGTCACGCACCATGCCCAGAAAATGCACGATGGCCCCGGCTTGACCTGCCGTACGCCGCTGCAGCTCGCCCGCCAGCTGCGCGGCGTCGAAAGGGTGCGTCTGGATGCGCACGTCCATGGTCAGCCTCCGGTGACGGGGTCGAAGACAGCGATTTCGTCGCCCGGGCGGATTAGATCGCTGGCCCGTGCGTGTTCCTGATTGATCGCCAGCTTCAGGTGGCTGGCAGGCGCGAGGGTGGGAAACCGCTCGACCAGCGCCTGCAGCCATTCGCCGGCCGGCGTGGGCGCGGCCAGCGGCACGGTTTCGCGACGCATGCCCGTGTGTTCGGCGACGCGGGCAAAATACAGGACTTCAATCAGCGTGCCAGTCTCCACTTTTGCCTCCGGATTTGTGCAACAGGCGCACCTGCTCGATGACCAGGCCCTTGTCGGCCGCCTTGCACATGTCGTACACCGTGAGGGCGGCGACGGAACACGCTGTCAGGGCTTCCATTTCGACCCCCGTGGTGTGCTCGCTGCGGCACGTGCTGCGAATGGTCAGGGTGTGGCTGGTTTCATCGGCGGTGAATTCGACCCCCACGAAACTGAGTGGCAGACTGTGGCACAAGGGAATGAGGCTGTCGCAGCGTTTGGCGGCCAATATGCCGGCGATGCGCGCCGTATTGAGCACTTCGCCCTTGGCGTTGGCCTGGGCCGAGAGCAAACCCCAGGCCTTGGGGCCGATGCGTATGCGGGCCTCGGCCATCGCGCTGCGGTGGGTGCGGGCCTTGTGGCCGACATCGACCATGCGCACACGGCCGTCCTCATCCAGGTGACTGAGGCGCGCTTGCGGTTCTGAGGGAGTCATCGCCACATCATAATCAAAAAAGTTGACTCGTTCGAATCAGGAAGGGGCTGCTATCATACTGCTTTGACGCCACAGGGTCGTGGGCGTCCGTCCCCTCCCTCCTGTGCACGGCATGGCCAAAACGATAGGCGCCTTCTTCTCCCTGTACCTGGCAACGCTTATCCTGCTGCTCAGTTCGGGCCTCTTCAATACCTATCTGGGCTTGCGTCTCACGGCCGCCTCCGAGTCCGAAGTCTGGGTGGGCGCCATCATTGCCGCCTACTATGTCGGGTTGGTGCTGGGGGCGCGGGTAGGCCATTATCTCATCATTCAGGTGGGGCACATCCGGGCCTATGCGGCGTGTGCCGCCGTGGTCACGGCGGATTTCCTAGTGATGGCGCTGTTTTACGACCTCTGGTTCTGGCTCGTGCTGCGCTTCATTGCAGGGGTCGCCATGGTCTGCCTGTTCATCGCCATCGAGAGCTGGTTGCATGAACAGACGGAAAACGCCGTCCGCGGCACGGTGTTTGCCTTCTATATGGTGGCCTCCAGCCTGGGCACGGTGCTCGGGCAGCTGTCGTTGGGGCTGTTTCCCGATCTGGGCAACCGGCCGCTGATCTTCGTGGCGATCTGCAGCGTCCTCAGCCTGGTCCCGATCGCACTGACGCGCCGCGTGCATCCCGCCCTGCAAGTGCCGGCGCCGCTGGCGCTGCGCTATTACCTGTCCCGGGTGCCGCTCTCGCTGACGACTCTGCTGATTGCGGGCATACTGGGCGGGGCGTTTTATGGCCTGGCGCCCGTCTATGGCTTGCAGCAGCATATGGACCACGACCAGGTCGGGGTGTTCCTGGCGGTATCGGTGGCTGCCGGCCTGATCGTCCAGTGGCCATTGGGCTGGCTGGCAGATCGCATCAGCCGGGTCCGCCTGATCCGGGCCGGCGCCGTGTTGCTGTTTTTGCTGGGGGTACCGCTGTGGGGCTGGCTGCAGTTCCCCTATTGGGCGCTGGTGGGCTTCTCAGCCGTACTGGGGATCGTGCAGTTCACCCTGTATCCGGTCGGTGCCGCCTTTGCCAACGACAATGTCGATCCCGAGCGCCGCGTGGGCCTGAGCGCGCTGTTGTACATGGTATACGGGCTGGGGGCCTGCATGGGCCCGCTGGTGGCCGGCGTGCTGATGCGGATGTTCGGGCCGGATGTCTATTTCATGTTCGTTTCGGTGTGTGCCGTGCTGCTGTTGGGCCTGGTACGCGAGAAGCGTGTCAAGGGTACGCACGTGAGTGAAGACGCGCCCACCCAGTTCGTACCAATGTCCGATACCCTGCAAAGCTCGCACGTCATGGCGGTGCTCGACCCGCGGGTCGACATACAGCGCGATATCTCGCACGATCCGGTGATCGACGATCCGCTGGTGGACGGTATCCACGCGGATCCGGCCACCGAAACGTCAGCGGGGCAGCAACAGGAAGACGGCGATCAGGGCCAGGGCGATGCCCAGCAGGTTCAGGCGACTGGGCCGTTCGCCAAACAACCCGGCGCCGACCAGGGTGCCCACTGAGATGACGCCGATGTTCATGGCGGCAAACACCAGGGTGGGGTTTTCGGGAAAGCTCTGGTGCGCGCGGATGTAGAAATAAATGTTGGAAAAGTTCATCGCGCCCAGCAACAAGCCGCTGGCCAGGCTGCGGGCGTGCCAGCGGGTGCGGCGCAGAAAAAGCCAGGCGAAGATCAGCAGGGCTGCCAGGGTGAAGCTGAGCAGAAGACTGCTGGTGAACTGGCTGCCCAGGCGGGCCATCTGCTTGAACAGCACGTCGATGGTGCCATAACCCGCCCAGACCCCGAGCAGAATCCAGGCGCCGTGCCGATGGCCATGGGTGGCCGTGTTTCCGGGGCGGTGTGGATCGCGGTGTGGATCGTTTAAGGCGTGGATCTCGGAGGCGTGGATCTCGGAGGCGTGGATCTCGGAGCCGGCGGGGGCGAGGGCGGCTTTGCGCCAGACCAGGCACACCAGCGCACCGAAGGCGACGAGAATGCCGGTTGCCTTGGCGCCCGAGAGACTTTCGCCAAACATCAGGAAGGCCGCAAGAATGGGTACCAGCAGCGAGAGGCGCTGCGCGGTGTCGCTGAGCACGATGCCGACCTGCCGCACGGCGGCCGCCATCACCAGGAAGATGCTGGGCAGCAGAATGCCCAGCAGGATCAGAATCGCCCAGCTGCCGGCCGGTTGATCGAACAGGCTGCCCAGCGGCGGACGCAGGAGCCACAGGCAGAGCCCGATGGCCATGAGATAGTTCACGGCCACGGCCTGGTCTACGCGGATAGCGTGGCGCTTGGCCAGTTTCAGGAAAATCGAGACGGCGACGCTGAAAGAAATACTCAGAATCAGGGTATGCATGAAATACGATCCTGTCGATGTGGGCACGCCGCTGGACCGGCACGGAGCAGATCGGCCGTTCGTGATGGCCCAGGCGCAAAAAACAGTGTGGATCGTAGAGAGCCCGGCGTGGGTTGGCAAGCCTCGAAAAACTGCATCTGACTGTTAAATCACGCTATGTTCTTCTATCTATAGTTTAATTTGTCGCATTCATGCTACTTCATGTCCATGCCGACGGCATGGGTGCTGCAAGAAAAACATGGTAAGCAAATATTTCTAATGCGGGCATTGCAGCGGCCTGTAGGGGGGTCTTGGCGTACTTGCACCACTACGGGAATTCGTGCATAATCTCGTTTCTTCGCAAACGAAGGTTTGTTTGGGGGTATAGCTCAGCTGGGAGAGCGCTTGCATGGCATGCAAGAGGTCAGCGGTTCGATCCCGCTTACCTCCACCAAACGTGTTGAATGTCCTGTCCCCTTCGTCTAGAGGCCTAGGACACCACCCTTTCACGGTGGGTACAGGGGTTCGAATCCCCTAGGGGACGCCAGGGCTTTCAGCATTCCGGAGCGGTAGTTCAGTTGGTTAGAATACCGGCCTGTCACGCCGGGGGTCGCGGGTTCGAGCCCCGTCCGCTCCGCCAACATTCCAAAAGCCCGATGATCAAACCCATCATCGGGCTTTTTCAATACCTGTTTCAGCCGGTTGCGTATCCTGCGATGCCTTCAGGCCGACCACACCCCCGCACTGCGCTCGGTATCGATGCAGTAGTCTGAGTACTTGCGCAGGAAAAATTCCTGCCCCAGCCGCTCGGCCGCTTGTACCGGCTCGTTGGGATCCTGGCGAACCTCGCCGTGCCGGTTGCCAAACCCGCGCACGACGCCGACCAGCTCTGAGCGCGTATAGCGCGCGTATTCCTGGATTTCCTGGATCACGCCCAGCCCCGCGCTGGGGTACGTTTCTTCGGAGGCGATGACGAGGCCGAGGCGCTTGTGCGACATGCGCTGGATCGTTTGGGCGTGGTCGGGGCTGGAGGCTGACTGGTAACAGAACATGCGATCAAAGAACGCTTTCGTCTGCGCCGATACGCCATACCAATAGAGGGGGGTGCAGAACACCACCCCGCTGGCTGGCAGGAAATCATCGACGAACAGCGTTCTGAATTGATCTGGAATGGCGCACGAGCCGTCTTCCTGCCGGCATGTTCGGCAGTTGCGCAGGAACCCGCTGACGTAGTCGTCGATGAAACGAACGACGGCACGATGCCCTGCTGCGGCGGCGCCGCGGCGAACCCCTTCTGCCAGCGTGGCCGTGTTGCCCGTGCGTCGTGGGCTGCCGACCAGGATCAACAATGTCTGGGAGTGCTCCATGGCTGGAAATTCCGTGAAAATGTTTCAAAACGCATTGATCCTGCATCATGAAATCGTTTTTGTCCATCCCCGCACGGTTTGTACAGCAGGCTCGATGCGCGCCTTTTTGCGGCCCATGCCGGTCATGGCCGGGTCAGGGCCTGGCCATTTTGCCGCCACAGCCACAGCAGCGCCACCATCACCAGCACCAGCGCGGGCAGTGAGCCGACGTTCAGCCAGGCCCAGCCCCCCGTGGTGGCCACCGCGCCCGAGGTAAACGAGGTGATTGCCATGGTTACGAATACCCAGAAATTGATGGCGGCCTGGGCGCGGTCTTTTTCTTCGGGCCGGTAGGCGCCCAGCGCCAACGTAGTACTGCCCGTAAACAGGAAGTTCCAGCCCACCCCCAGGAAAGTCAGGGCAATCAGGAAATCGGTGAAGCCGGTCCCCGACAAGGCAATGAGCGCACACAATACGAGCAGCACGGTCCCGATGCCCATGATCTGCAGCACGCCGAAGCGCCGGATCAAGTGTCCAGTGATGAAGCCTGGCGCATACATGCCGATCACGTGCCATTGCAGGACCATGGCGATGTCCGCGAACTCAAACCGGTGCATGTCCATCACCAAAGGGGTGGCGGCCATCAGCAGGTTCATGACGCCATAGCTGATGGCCGCACTGAACGTGGCCACGAAAAACACCGGCTGACGCATGATCTCTGCGACGGGGCGTCCTTGTGGGGCATCGGCATGGCGCGGTGCTTCGGGCGGGAAATGGATCAGCGCCATCAGCCCCATGGCCACTACGGCGACCACGGCCAGAGCCAGGTAGGCGCCGACGAACGGGACTGGCAGGATGACACGCGTCCAGCCGGCCAGGCTGGGGCCGATCACGGCGCCGAGCAGACCGCCGGCCAACACCAGCGAGACCGCTTTTTCGTGCCAGGCGGGGTGGGTGAGTTCTGCCGCGGCAAAACGGTACAGCTGCCCGTTGGCGTTGTAGTAGCCAGCGATGACGGTCGCCAGCAGCAGGAGCCAGAACAACTGGAACTGGGCGGCCACTGCCGCCAGCAGCGCCGAACCCAAAGCGACGAGCAGACCTGTCTGGAAGGAGCCTCGCCGCCCGTGGCGTTCCTGGGTGCGGGCCACCAGCGGCGCGGCCAGCGCGCCGCCCACCACATAGCCCATGATGGGCAAGGTCGCCATCCAGGGGTAGGGGGCCAGGTCCAGCCCCACCAGCCCGTTGATCGTGATGAACGTGATGTTGTTCACCAGAAACAGGCCCTGGCAGATGGTGAGCAGAAAAAGGTTCCGGTTCATCCCGTACCAAGCCGTGGCGCCACGGCCGCCCCTGGTTGTTTGCAAGCCTGGATTTTACACGGTGGCACGAAGGCCCTGCCATGCAGGGACCACTCTGGTACCATTTCGCGATGTGCAATCATGCGAGAGGCCATACCATGTCCGTGCTGCGAAAACCGTTTCTTTACCTGGGCGCCCTGTGGATCGCGCTGGTTCCGTTGGCGGCCGTGGCGGCCGGAACGGCCACCGTGGTGGATCGTACATCGGGCTCGGGCGAAACCATGAAGCTGGCCTGGCAGGATGATGGCAGTCTGCGTATCAATGTCGATGCCGAGAATCCGGATGAGTTCATGTTGATCCGTGATGGCAAGGTCTATGCCGTTGCATTCGAGGACGGCGCGCCGTTGGTGATGGAGGTCAGCGGCATGCTCAAGGCCATGGGGGGCATGCTCCAGAACGGCCTGGGCGCCGATCAGCCCTTGCCGGCCGATATCGCGTCGGTCGAGCCCACCGGCCAGACGGAAACCGTGGCCGGCCTGCCGGGGCGTGTGTACCGGATCACCGCGGTGGATGCCGATGGTGAGCGCACGTCGGTCGAGGCCGTTCTCACCGATGACGCGCGGGCCGCCGAAATGACCCGGGTGTTCATGACCGGGATTCTGTCTTTGTTCGGGCAGGGCCAGGCCGACGACTTCCTGGCCGCTTTGCCGGCCGATGGCAAGGGCATGCTGCGCTATGGCAGCGATTACGCCCTGGGGTCCATTTCCGGGCAGGCCCCGCATGCGGATCAGTTCGAATTGCCTGCGCCGCCCGTCGATCTGGCCGAGATGCTCAAGCGCGCGCAGTAGGTCGATCGAGCCGCTTGCCTGATGGGCGCCCGGAGCATCCTGTGAGGTTTCTGCTGTTGGGCAAGGATGGGCAGGTCGGCCGTGCGCTGCAAGAGACATTGCCCCCTCTGGGGGCGGTGCATGCAGTCGGGCGCGCACAGCTGGATCTGGCCGCCGGCCTGGCGTCGGCGGCAGCGGAGCCGCCCGAAGGCGGGCTGGGCGGTCTCGAGCGCCTGCTGCAGCAGGTCCGGCCGCAGGTCATCGTCAACGCCGCCGCCTATACCGCAGTGGATGAAGCGCAACGCGACCGGGATCGGGCCTGGCAGGTCAACGCGCGGGCGCCGGCCCTCATGGCGGCCTGGGCGCGGCAGGCGGGTGCGCTTCTGGTGCATTACTCCAGCGATTATGTATTCGATGGCCGGAAGGCGCTGCCCTATCTGGAAGCGGACGCGACCGCGCCGCTGAACGTCTATGGGCAGACTAAGCAGGCCGCCGAGCGGGCCATTCTGGGCAGTGGCTGCCAGTGCCTGATCTTCAGGACCAGCTGGGTATTTTCGGCACATCCTGGAAATTTCGTGCATACCCTGGTCATGCGCGCGCTGACGTGTGATGCCCTGTCGGTCGTTGCCGATCAGGTGGGGGCGCCCACGTCTGCACGCCTGCTCGCGCAGGTGACGGCCCGGGCCATCGAGGCGTGCAGCCGTGGAGGGCTGGCGCCCGGCCTGTATCATCTGACCGCGGCCGGTGCGGTGAGCCGTTACGCGCTGGCCTGCCATATCGTGCGGCATATCCAGGCGCTTGGGTTTGCCACGCGATTGCAGCCCGAGCGCATCCACGCCGTTGCCAGTGTGGATTACCCGGCCCAGGCCGTCCGGCCGGCCAATTCTCGTCTGGATAGCGGTGCCTTGCAGCAGGCGCTTGCGTTGGCCTTGCCGCATTGGTCCGGGCCAGTCGACCAGGCGGTTGGTCAGATTCTTCGAAATCATCAAATTGCCTGAATACTGCGTGCAATTCAGATGAAAACACATCCATCTGCGTCTGAAAACGGATATTTGACGTCAGTGGCGCTTCTACAATAATGGTCGATGGCGGCCATGGCCGCCGTCGACCCCTGCGTGCCTGGCCTGGTCGAGCAGGGGGCCCATGATTCAAGGAGCTGCCAATGAAGAAATCCGCTGAAGAATTGCTGGAGATCGATCGCAAGTATTTCATGCATCCCTCCACCCATGCGCATGATCATGAAACCGGCGCACTGCCTGGGCGCCTCGTCACCGGGGCGCAGGGCATACGCATACAGGATCATCGGGGAGAGACTTTCATCGATGGTTTCGCAGGCCTGTATTGCGTGAATATCGGGTATGGCCGAATCGAAGTGGCTGAAGCCATGTACGAGCAAGCCAAACGTTTAGCGTACTACCATACTTATGTCGGGCATTCGACCGACGTGGTGGCCGAGCTGTCGGCACGTATCATCGATTGGGCGCCCGAGGGCATGAAAAAGGTGTATTACGGGCTGTCAGGTTCGGATGCCAATGAAACCCAGATCAAGATCGTCTGGTATTACAACAATATTCTAGGGCGCAAGCACAAGAAAAAAATCATCTCCAGAGTCGGTGGTTACCATGGCTCCAGCATCGCATCGGGCAGCCTGACCGGGCTGACTTCGTTTCACCGCCACTTCGATCTGCCGCTCGAACGTATGAAACATACCGTGCGCCCTCATTGGTACCGCAATGCACCGGATGGCATGGATGAAGCGGCGTTCAGCCGCTACTGTGCCGAACAGCTCGAAGCGTTGATTTTGGCCGAGGGGTCCGAGACGATTGCCGCTTTCATTGGTGAGCCGGTTCTGGGCACGGGGGGGATCGTACCGCCCCCAGCGGGTTATTGGCAGGCTATCCAGGACGTGCTGGCCAAGTATGACATCTTGCTGATTGCCGATGAGGTCGTCTGTGGCTTCGGCCGTCTGGGCACACCGATGGGGTCGCAAAAATATGGCATCCGTCCCGACCTGATCACGATTGCCAAAGGGCTGACTAGCGCCTATGCGCCCCTGTCTGGGGTCATCGTGGGCGAGAAAGTATGGGACGTCATCGTCAGTGGTTCGCGCAAAGACGGGGCCATGGGCCATGGCTGGACCTATTCAGGGCATCCGGTCAGTGCTGCCGCAGCATTGGCGAATCTGGGCATTCTCGAGACGGAAAACATTACGGCCCGGGCGGCCGATGTGGGCGCTTACCTGCAGGCTTCGCTGAAGGCGGCTTTTGCCGATCATCCCCTGGTGGGCGAGGTGCGTGGCGTGGGTATGCTGGCCGCCCTCGAGTTCATGGCCGATCCCGCTGCCCGCGTGCCATTCGACAAGAGCCAGCAAGTCGGGCCACGCATCGCCGCGGCCTGCATGCAGCGTCACTTGATTGCCCGGGCCATGCCCGACTACGACGTGCTCGGCTTCGCGCCGCCATTGGTCACGACCCGCGAGGATGTTGACGAGATCGTGCGTATTGCGCGCGATGCGGTCGATGCGGTGGCTGCCGAGATCAGCTAGATGAACAGGGCCTTCAGAGATGAACGCGTCAGGGATGGGGCTTTCGGGGAAGGTCGATGTCGCGTGCCCATACCTGCAGGATGTAGTCCACGCCACCCCCTGTGGCGTGGCATTGCACGACTTCCGGTATCTCGAGCATGCGTTGTTCGAAGCGTTGCATGTCGTGAGCGGTATGGCGATCGAGGCTGACCTCGACCATGACGGTGCAGCCCCCGAAGATTTTGTCCCAATCAATGTCGGCCTGATAGCCACGAATCAGCCCCTGATCTTCGAGCCGCTTGATTCGCTCCCAGGTCGGCGAGGCGGACAGGCACACTTGCCGGGCGAGCTCGGATTTCGTGATGCGTCCATGCTTGGACAGGATGTTGAGGATGCTCAGGTCGTATCGGTCCAGTTTGATCATGGGCGAGCGGTTCGGTGGGGGCGGTGGTTTTTATGATGTCTGGGCAATGACTGCCATGCGGACAACGGCCGCCAGCGTGTCCGCCGCCTTGGGCAGGCCCGGGAAGCGGCAGGCGCCAGCATGCCGTCGCGCCTCGCATGGGCGCCAAGGCATCCTAGCACCTTTCATGGGCATGCCGGCAGCCGGGGCGATCCCCCGCATCGGTGGAACTTGGGTAACATGGCGGTATCGAGTTGCCACCCGAAGCCCTGTTCTGAAGCCCCGCCGCCATGTACGAGTCCCGCAATGCGCCTTTACTGCATCCGCGCCATTTTCGGCGCCGCCTGCTGCTGCACTGCCTGTATGCCATATTGCTGATCCTGGCGACCCTGTTGCTGGGGGTTTTTGGCCTGTGGCTGCTCAATGACTTCACCTGGCACGATGCCTTCATGAACGCGGTTTTCATCGTCGGCGGGATCGGCACCTACATGATGCCCACCACGACCCTGGGCCGGCTGTTCTTTGCCGCCTACGGGTTTTTCGTGGCGCTGGTCGTCATGGCCACGCTGGGGGTCATATTGGCGCCGCTGGCCCATCGCATCATGCACAAATTTCATCTGGATGACGTCGATACCGGCGAAGACGCATCGTGATGGATCCAAACCTGACGTTGGATCTGTTCGATTACGACCTGCCGGCTGAACTGATCGCCCAGCGCCCATCTGCGCGGCGCGATGCCAGCCGCCTGCTGCATCTGGACGCGGGCGGTGCCGTGCACGATCGCCAATTCACAGACCTGCCCGGCCTGCTGCGTGCCGGCGACCTGCTCGTTTTCAACGATACGCGCGTGATCAAGGCGCGCCTGCGGGGGCACAAAGCCACGGGTGGCCAGGTCGAGGTGCTGGTCGAGCGCCTTCTCGAACCCCGGCGGGCGCTGGCCCACGTGCGCGCGAGCAAGGTGCCCCGGCCGGGCGGGCGCTTGCTGCTGGGCGGCGGCGCCCTCGAGGTGACGGTACTGGGTCGGCAGGGCGAGTGTTTCGAGCTCCAGTTTCCCGCCCCGGTGCTCGACGCGCTGGAACAATACGGCCGTGTGCCGCTGCCGCCCTACATCACCCACGCGGCCGACGCCCAGGATGAAGCCCGTTATCAGACCGTCTATGCGCGCCAGCCAGGTGCTGTGGCGGCGCCCACGGCCGGCCTGCATTTCGACCAGCCCATGCTTGATCGGCTCCAGGCGATGGGGGTCGGGCAGGCCTTCGTGACGCTGCATGTGGGCGCAGGCACATTCCAGCCCGTGCGTACACCGCACCTGGCTGAACACGTCATGCACGCCGAACGCTATGTCGTGCCGGCCGAGACGCAGCAGAAGATTCGTGCCGCGCGGGCGCGGGGCGGCCGGGTCGTGGCGGTGGGGACCACCAGCGTGCGCTCGCTCGAGGCTGCTGCACTCGAGGGCGATGGCGAACACGCGTGCGAAGGCGATACCCGGCTGTTCATCACGCCCGGGTTCCAGTTCAGGCAGGTCGATGCCCTAGTGACCAATTTTCATCTGCCGCGCTCGACGCTGATGATGCTGGTAGCCGCATTGGCGGGCCTGGAGCCGGTGCGCCGGGCCTACGCCCACGCCGTACAATCCCGCTATCGTTTCTTCAGCTATGGGGATGCCATGTTCATCGAGGCAGCCCGCACACCATGACGCGACTGCAATTCGAATGCCTGCACACGCAGGGCCAGGCCCGCCGTGGGCGTCTGCGCCTGAATCATGGGGTCGTCGAGACGCCCATGTTCATGCCGGTCGGCACGTACGGCAGCGTCAAGGCCATGTTGCCCCACGAGCTCGACGACATCGGGGCGCGCATCGTGCTGGGCAACACGTTTCACCTGTGGCTGCGCCCGGGCACCGACATCATCGACCGGCACGGCGGGCTGCACGGCTTCATGCAATGGCAGGGGCCTATCCTGACGGATTCGGGCGGCTTCCAGGTGTTCAGTCTCGATGGCATGCGCAAAATCACCGAAGAAGGGGTGCGTTTCGCTTCGCCCATCGATGGGGCGAGGCTGTTTCTGTCGCCTGAAGAGTCCATGCGCATCCAGCGCAGCCTGAATTCCGACATCGTCATGGTGCTCGATGAATGCACCCCGTACCGGATCGAGGGCCGGCCGGCCACGCACGAAGAGGCGGCTGCTTCGATGCGCATGTCGCTGCGCTGGGCGCGCCGTTCGCGCGCGGCATTCGATGCGCTGGCCAATCCGAATGCCCTGTTTGGCATCGTGCAGGGCGGCATGTATGAAGACCTGCGCGACGAATCGCTCGCCGGGCTGATCGACGTCGGTTTCGAAGGCTATGCGATCGGCGGCCTGTCGGTGGGTGAACCCAAGCCCGACATGTTGCGCGTTCTGGCCCACGTGGCACCTCGCATGCCGGCGGGTGCGCCGCGCTACCTGATGGGCGTGGGCACGCCCGAGGATCTGGTCGAAGGGGTGCGCTGCGGCGTGGATCTCTTCGATTGCGTCATGCCAACGCGCAACGCCCGCAATGGCTGGCTGTTCACGCGCCATGGCGATGTCAAGATCCGCAATGCCCGTTATCGTGACGACGTCGGGCCCTTGGATCCCACTTGCAGTTGCCACACCTGCCGCCATTTTTCGCGCGCCTACCTGCATCACCTGCAGCGCTGCGGGGAAATCACCGGGGCACGCCTGAATACCTTGCACAACCTGCATTTCTATCTTCAGCTCATGGCCGAGATGCGCGCCGCAATCGAAGAGGGCCGTTTCGAGACCTGGCGTACGGATTTTCTTTACGCCCGGGCGCAGGGCGTCCAGTAGGGCGTATTTGGCGATCATGCGTCATATACCGCTACAATCAAGAGTTATTTTCTGCAACCCAACCGATAGGGGCGTGACCCCGTCTCAGGAGCTTTCATGTCTTTCGTCGACACCCTGACCCTGATCCCGGCCCAGGCCGCCGGCGAGCCGAATGCGCTGATGAGCATGTTGCCCATCATCCTGATGTTCGTCATCCTGTACTTTCTCATGATCCGGCCGCAGATGAAGCGTCAGAAGGATCACAAAAAGATGGTCCAGGCGCTGGCCAAGGGCGATGAAGTCATTCTGTCGGGCGGCTTGCTGGGCAAGATCATCAAGGTCAGCGACAGCTACCTGACGCTCGAGATCGCCCAGCTGGCCGACAAACCCGTCGAGACCATCGTGCAGCGCAGCGCCGTCACGGCCGTCTTGCCCAAGGGCACCATCAAGTCGCTCTGACACCTTCAGGCTGTTCGACCATGAACCGATACCCCCTCTGGAAATACCTCATCGTACTGGCGGCCGTGATCATCGGCGTGCTGTACACCTTGCCGAATTTCTATGGCGAATCACCCGCCGTGCAGATCGCAGGGGCAAAGACATCGGTCAAGGTCGAGCATGACACCCTGCTGCGCGCCGAGCAGGTGCTCGAGCAGAACGGCATTCAGCCGATGGCGGGTACGTTCGAAATGAACGGCCCGGTCGGGGCCGTACGCTTGCGGTTCGAAAGCACCGATATCCAGCTTGCCGCCAAGGACCTGCTCGAAAAAGCACTCAACCCCGACCCGGCGAACCCCGACTACACGGTGGCGCTGAACCTAATGTCGGCGACGCCAGGCTGGCTGACGGCGCTCGGGGCGCACCCCATGTACCTGGGGCTGGACTTGCGGGGCGGGGTGCATTTCCTGCTGCAGGTCGACATGCAGGGCGCACTGGTCAGCCGCTACGATTCGGTGGCCAGTGAAACCCGCAGCACCCTGCGCGATGCCAAGATCAAGTTCGACGACGTCGAGCGGGCCGGCCAGGCTGTGCGCGCAAGCTTCGTGACCGAGGCCGAGCGCGATGCGGCAGCGGATCTCCTGCGCCGCATGATGCCCGAAATGCAGTTCGTGACGGCGCGCTCGGGCGACCAGTGGCAACTGACCGGCACACTGACGCCTTCGGCCATCACGCAAGTGCAGGACAACGCGCTCAAGCAGAACATCCAGACGCTGCACAATCGCATCAACGAGCTCGGGGTGGCCGAGCCCATCATCCAGCAGCAGGGTGGGGATCGTATCGTGGTGCAGCTGCCGGGGGTCCAGGACGTCGCCAAGGCGAAGGAAATCCTGGGCCGTACGGCCACCCTCGAAATCCACATGGTCGACGAGTCGCCCGCGGCGCAGGCGGCCTTGGCATCCGGCAAGGTGCCCTTCGGGCTGGTGCGCTACAACGACCGCGAGGGGCGTCCGCTGCTGTTGCGCCGCCAGGTCATCCTGACCGGCGAGAACCTCCAGGATGCCCAGCCGGGGCGTGATCAGCAGACTCAGCAACCGACGGTCAACCTGACGCTGGATGCCAAGGGTTCGCGCATTTTCCGCGACGTCACCCGCGACAACATCGGCCGGCGCATGGCCATCGTGCTGTTCGAGAACAACCAGGGCGAGATCGTGACCGCGCCGGTGATCCGCTCTGAAATCCCCGGCGGGCACGTGCAGATCTCCGGCAGCATGACTGCCCAGGAAGCAGCCGACGTCTCCCTGCTGCTGCGCGCCGGGTCGCTGGCGGCGCCCATGCAGATCATCGAAGAACGCACCATCGGGCCCAGCCTGGGGGCGGCCAACATCAAGCAGGGTTTCGACTCCACCTTGTGGGGCTTCACCGCCATTGCCATCTTCATCATTGCGTACTACCACCTGTTCGGGCTGTTCTCCACGCTGGGGCTGAGCTTCAACGTGCTGCTGCTGCTGGCGGTGCTCTCTATGCTGCAGGCCACGCTCACTCTGCCCGGTATCGCGGCCATTGCGCTGACGCTGGGCATGGCCATCGATGCCAACGTACTCATCAACGAGCGCATCCGCGAAGAACTGCGGGCAGGCCTGCCACCTCAGCAGGCCATCCATCTGGGGTTCGACCGGGCCTGGGCCACCATCTTCGACTCCAACCTCACCAGCCTCATCGTGGGGATTGCGCTACTGGCGTTTGGCACGGGCCCGGTACGCGGGTTTGCAGTGGTCCACTGCATCGGCATACTCACCTCCATGTTCTCTTCGGTGGTGGGGGTGCGGGCGCTGGCCAATCTCTGGTATGGGCGCAAGCGCAAGCTCAAGTCCATATCGATTGGGCAGGTCTGGAAACCCAAGCAAGACTGAACAGAGGCACGCCATGGAATTCTTCCGTATCCACCGCACCATTCCGTTCATGCGGCATGCGTTGATCCTGAACATCATCAGCCTGGTCACGTTTCTGCTCGCTGTCCTGTTCATCGCCACGCGGGGCTTTCACCTGTCCATCGAATTCACGGGCGGCACCGTGATGGAGGTGCACTACAGCCAATCGGCACCCGTGGGGGAAATCCGCCAGGCCATCGACGCGCTGGGCTATACCGATTTCCAGGTGCAGAATTTCGGCACGTCGCAAGATGTGATGATCCGCCTGCCCGTGCGTCCGGGCGAAGACACGGCCACCCAGAGCCGGACGGTGCTCTCCGCCCTGCAGGTGCAGAGCCCCGACGTGCAGCTGCGCCGGGTCGAGTTCGTGGGCCCGCAAGTGGGCCAGGAACTGCTCCATAACGGGCTCATGGCGCTGCTGTTCGTGGTGGTCGGCATCATGATCTACCTGGCCATCCGCTTCGAGTGGAAGCTGGCCGCGTCGTGTGCCATCGCGAACCTGCACGACGTGGTCATCATTCTGGGCTTTTTCGCATTCTTTCAATGGGAGTTCTCGCTCTCGGTGTTGGCCGGGGTATTGGCCGTGTTGGGCTATTCGGTCAACGAGTCCGTCGTGGTGATGGACCGGATCCGAGAGAACTTCCGCAAGCAGCGCAAGGCATCGGTGCGCGAGATCATCAATGCCTCGATCACGCAGAACATCTCGCGTACGGTCATCACCCATGGTTCCACCCAGATGATGGTGCTCTCGATGTTCTTCTTTGGCGGGCCGACCTTGCACAATTTCTCGCTGGCCCTCACCATAGGGATCTGGTTCGGGATCTACTCGTCTGTGTTCGTGGCCGCCGCCCTGGCCATGTGGATGGGCATCAAGCGTGAAGACCTGGTGCGGCCCATCAAAAAAGACGGCCCCGAAGTCGAATTGGGTTAGCGCATGCAAGAATCCTCCGTACGCCGCCCGGGCGTCGTGCCCCGCAAGACCGGCAGCGGCCCGACGGGGCCCCGGGGCACCGACCACGACGCCATCCGCGCCCTGGTCGAGCAGCTGCCGCCGTCCCAGCCCGGCGCCCGGGCCCGCAAGTTGTACATCCGTACATTTGGCTGCCAGATGAACGAGTACGATTCCGAGAAAATGGCCGACGTTCTTCGGGCCACGCGCGGGGTCGAGCTCACGCAAACGCCCGAAGACGCCGACATCATTCTCTTCAATACGTGTTCGGTGCGTGAAAAAGCCCAGGAAAAGGTGTTTTCCGATCTGGGCCGGGTGCAGCCGCTGAAGCAGAAAAATCCAGACTTGATCATCGGGGTGGGGGGATGCGTGGCCAGCCAGGAAGGCGCGGCCATCGTCGAGCGCGCACCGTACGTCGACCTGGTCTTTGGCCCGCAGACCCTGCATCGTCTGCCGCAGATGATCGACCAGCGCCGGGCATCGGGGCGCGCGCAGGTCGACATCTCGTTTCCGCTCATCGAAAAATTCGACGCGCTGCCGCCGGCGCGGGTCGAGGGCCCCAGCGCCTTCGTTTCTGTCATGGAAGGCTGCAGCAAGTATTGCAGCTTCTGCGTCGTGCCGTACACGCGCGGCCCCGAGGTCTCCCGCCCATTCGATGACGTGCTCGTCGAGATCGCCGGGCTGGCCGACCAGGGGGTGCGCGAAGTCACCTTGCTCGGGCAGAATGTCAATGCCTACCGCGGTCCCGTGGGGCCATCCGGCGAGGTCGCCGATTTCGCCATGTTGCTCGAATACGTGCACGACATCCCGGGCATCGAGCGCATCCGGTATGTCACGTCGCACCCCAAAGAAATGACGGCGCGGCTCATCCAGGCCCATGGCGCACTGCCCAAGCTGGTGCCGTTCCTGCACCTGCCGGTGCAGTCGGGCAGCGACCGGGTGCTGGCCGCCATGAAGCGCGGCTACTCCGTGCTCGAGTACCGCGCCATTATCCGGCGGCTGCGCAAGGTCCGGCCCGACATGACGCTGTCGTCGGATTTCATCGTCGGCTTCCCTGGCGAGACAGAAGCCGATTTCCAGGGGACACTCGATCTCGCGCGCGACATCGGCTTTGACCAGTCATTTTCGTTCGTCTATTCAAAACGCCCCGGCACCCCCGCCGCCGATCTGGCCGATGACACGCCCCATGACGTCAAGCTCGAACGGCTCCATCGCCTGCAAGCCCTGATCAACGAGCAGGCGCAGGCGTATGCGCAAGCCATGGTGGGCACCGTGCAGCGCCTGCTGGTCGAAGGTCATTCGCGCAAGGACGCCGCCGATCTCAAGGGCCGGACGGAAAACAACCGCATCGTCAATTTTCCCGGGCCGCCGCGCCTGATCGGGCAGATGGTCGACGTCCGCATCACGCAGAGCCTGGCCAACACCCTGCGCGGCGTCATCCAGGGCACCGATTCCCAACGGGTAGGCCAGTGAGCGAGCGCCCCCTGGTTCTCGATCTGGAGGGCGACAATGCCCGCTTGGCTCAGCTGTGCGGACCGCTCGACCGTAATCTGCAGCAGATCGCGCAGGCCTACGGGGTCGAGATCCGGCGCCGTGGCAGCCGCTTCACAGTGCGCGGCGCCCAGGCCCGGCAGGCCGCCAAGGCGCTGCGCTGGTTCCACGAACACACGCCCGAGGGCGGCTTGACGCTCGAGGCGCTGCAATTGGGGCTGGTCGAGCTCGGTGCCCGCTCCGATCCGGCCACGGCCGGTGCGCTGCCCGATCTGCCGCCGGTAGACGACGGCAGCCTGGATCTGCGCACGCGCAAATCCGACCTGCGTCCGCGCACGCCGCGCCAGCGCGATTACCTCAATGCCATTCTCAAGCACGACGTCACCTTTGGCGTCGGGCCGGCGGGCACCGGCAAGACCTGGCTCGCAGTGGCCTGTGCGATCGACGCGCTCGAGCGCGAGTCGGTGGCGCGGCTGGTGCTGACCCGGCCGGCCGTCGAGGCTGGCGAGCGCCTGGGTTTCCTGCCAGGCGATCTGGTGCAGAAGGTGGACCCCTACCTGCGGCCGCTGTACGACGCCCTTTATGACCTGCTGGGCTTCGAGCGCACGCAGAAGCTGTTCGAGAAGCAGACCATAGAAATCGCGCCGCTGGCCTATATGCGCGGGCGTACGCTGAACCATGCCTTCGTGATCCTCGATGAGGCCCAGAACACCACGCCGGAACAGATGAAGATGTTCCTGACCCGCATCGGGTTTGGCAGCAAGGCGGTGATCAATGGGGATCCGACCCAGGTCGACCTGCCCAAGGGGCAACGCAGCGGTCTGCTGCATGCGCTCGAGGTGCTCGAAGCGGTGCCCGGCATCGCCCATACGCGCTTCACCAGCCGCGACGTCGTGAGGCATCCGCTGGTGGCACGCATCGTCGACGCCTACGAGCGCGCAGGCGATCATGTATCCTGAGTTCAGCCTCAGCGTGCAGTATGCGGTCCAGGCCCCCGAGCTGCCGCGCTGGCGCTTGCGGCGCTGGGTCGGGCGGGCTCTGCAGGCGGCGCTGGCCCCCGAGGCCGATGCGCCGCCCCAGCCGGTGGCCCTGACCCTGCGCATCGTCGATGAGCCCGAAGGCCGCCGCTTGAACTCGGCCTGGCGCCGGCGCGATGCCGCCACCAATGTGCTGACGTTCGAATATGGCTGCGGGCCCGATGGCTGCCTGCGGGCCGACATCGTGCTGTGCCTGCCGGTCATGGCGCGCGAGGCCGCCAGCCAGGGCAAGCCGTTGCAGCAGCACGCGGCGCACCTGGTCACCCACGGCGTGCTGCATGCGCTGGGCTACGACCACGTGCAGGATGACGAAGCCCGCGCGATGGAAGCCCTGGAAACCCGCATTCTGGCCGCTCAGGGCATACCCGACCCCTACAAGATCGAGGCCGACGGCTAAGATCCTTATCGGTTATCCTACAGTTTCCGTCACTCGTCCTACGGACAATGTCAGACCCTTTACCACCTGATCCCGAACCCCGACCTGCGCGCAGTGCGCCCGGTTCCTTCTTCTCTCGTCTCAGGGCTTTGTTGCGGCCTGCCCCCCCGACCGACCGAAACGACATCCGGGCCGTACTCGAAGCCGCCCATGATCATTCGGTGCTGGATGGCGAGTCATACGCCATGATCTCCGGGGCCCTCGAAGTCGCCGACATGACGGTCGCCGACATCATGGTGTCGCGCTCGCGCATGGACATGCTGGACATCCGCAGCCCGCTGTCCGAGCTTCTGCCCATGATCACCGAAACGGGGCACTCCCGCTTTCCGGTCTTCGAGGGCGATCGCGAAAACATCATTGGCGTACTGCTCGCCAAAGACCTGCTGCTGACGTGGTCCGATCAGACCCTGGATCTGCGGGCGCTGGTGCGGCCGCCGGTATTCATCCCCGAAACCAAGCCACTGAACGAACTGCTCCAGGAATTCCGGGCCAGCCGCAATCATCTGGCCATCGTCATCGACGAACACGGCGGCGTCTCGGGCCTGGTCACCATGGAAGACGTGCTCGAGCAGATCGTGGGTGAAATCGAAGACGAATTCGACGAGGCCGCCGAAAAAACCATTTTCCGCACGGGCGAAAACAGCTGGCGGGCCATGGGCACGACGGAAATCGAGGATTTCAATCACATGTTCCACGTGCAGCTGCCCGATGATGAATGCGATACGCTGAATGGCTGGCTGGCAGCCGAGCTGGGTCACATCCCGCGGCGGGGCGAACGCTTCGAGTCCCAGGGCCTGGTCTTCACGGTGGTCGGGGCGGACGGCAAGCGGGCGCATTGGCTGCACGTGCAAAGAGCCGAGCCAGAACCCACGCCGGAACATGCAGCCTGACGGCGCATCACCGGGTGCGGTGTCAGGGGCGGGGGATCCTGCCGGGTCGACCGGGGAACCCGGCCTGCAGGCCAAGATGCGGGGCGCGGGGCGCAGTGGGCTGCTGTTGCTGGCGGGCCTGCTCCAGGCCCTGAGCTTTGCGCCGGGGCCTCTGCCGGGATGGAGCCTGCCTTTCGTGCAGATCCTTTCACTGGCGGTGCTGGCGTCTGCCACGCTGCGGGCGACCACGCCGCGCCAGGCGGCCTGGCGCGCATGGCTGTTCGGTCTGGCGCAATTTTCCGTCGGCGTCTATTGGCTGGTCATCAGCATGCACCGCTACGGCGGCTTGCCCTGGATCCTGTCGGTCGGGGCGCTGCTCATTTTCGCGGCGGCGATGGCGTTGTATGGGGCGCTCGCCTGTGGCCTGTCCGCAGCCCTGTTGGCCGGGCGCGCGCATCCCCGTCAGCGCGCGTGGGCCCAGTGCCTGATCGCGACGACCTGGGCGTCGGCCTGGACGCTGGGTGAATGGCTGCGCGGCACGTTGTTCACCGGCTTCACTTGGCTGCAGGGCGGCTATGCCCATGCCGACGGGATGTTCGCCGCTTGGACCCCACTGCTGGGCGTCTATGGCGCGAGCTGGCTGGCGGCCTTTGCCGCCGTGGCCGTCGTGCTGATGGTGCGCGCCAGGAACCTGCCGCCCTGGGATCGCAGTGCGGCGGCCGTGCTGGGTGCGGCGTTGGCCACAGGGCTGGCCGGCATCGCCCTGGGCTACATCCAGTGGGGCGCGCCCCGTGGGGCGCCGGTCTTGCTGAGGCTCGTGCAACCGGCCACGCCGCAGTCCGAGAAATTTGATCCCTCACGGTTTCTCGATGAGCAGGTGCGCCTGCAGGATCTGGCGGCGCTGGCGCCCAAGTCGGACGACGACCGTCCGGCGCTGGTCTTGCTGCCGGAGACCTCCATTCCGATTTTCCAGGATCGCGTGCCCCTGGAGGTTTGGGACGGTTGGGAACACGCCGCGCGCAGCGGGCAGGCCCCGATCGTGCTGGGGGTGCCATTGCATCGGCCAGCCGGGGGCGACGGCCAGCGGGATGCGGCGCCGGGCGCGCGCGGCGCGCGTCACACCAACGCCGCCCTGGCACTCGACGCCCAGGGGCGGGTCATGGAACAAGGGGGGCGTGCCTGGCACTACGACAAACGTCATCTGGTCCCTTTTGGCGAATTCATTCCGTTCGGTTTTCACTGGTTCGTGCGGGCCATGCGCATTCCGTTGGGGGATTTCGACCGCGGCGCCGATGACCAGCCGGTTTTGCGCCTGGGAGACCAGACCCTGGCGTTCAACATTTGCTACGAAGACACGTTCAGCGAAGAAATCGCGGCGGGCGTCGCGCCGTCGGCAGCGAATCCCGAGGGGGCCAGCATCCTCGTCAACCTGGGCAACCTGGCTTGGTTCGGCGACAGTTGGGCCTTGCGCCAACACCTGCAGATGGCGCGTCTGCGCACCCTGGAGACGGCGCGGCCCATGGTACGTGCCACCAATACCGGCCTGACGGCCGCGATCGGTCCGCGGGGTCAGGTGTACGCGCGGCTGGATACCGGCCGTCCCGGGGTGCTCGACGTCGAGATCCAGGGCTGGCAAGGCCTGACGCCGTACGTGCGCTGGCGCAATCTGCCGGTGCTGGCCTGGTCCGTGTGGATGCTGGGGCTGGCTGTTGTGATAAAAAGACGCAGCAAGCGTGCGGCTTCCTGAGGGCCGCTCGGGGTCATGCGGCCCGAATCACCCGCTGGGGGAATACGAATGAACATGCTGTGGCGTTGTGCAGCGGCCTGGTTGCTGGCGGGTTTCGTTTCGGCCAGCCAGGCCCAGGGATTGCCGCCCGAACTGCAGTCGGCCTGGAAGGCGACCCGGCTCCCCGATGCCGCCCTGTCGCTCGAGATCCGCGAGGCGGGCGGGCCGGTGGTCGCCAGCCTGCACAGCCAGGTGCCGCGCAACCCGGCCTCGGTGATGAAGCTGGTCACCACTTGGGCGGCCTTGTCGACACTGGGGCCGGATTTCGTCTGGCGCACCCGCTTTCTGGCCGACGCGAAGGCCCGGCTGGATGCGCAGGGGACCTTGTCCGGGCCGCTGTACATACAGGCGGCCGGCGACCCCTGGTTCACGTTGGAAGATCTCTGGCACACCCTGCGCGAGCTGCGCGTGCGGGGCGTGAAGAACGTGTCCGAAGTCGTCGTGGATCGTCGGCTGTTCGGCGATGTGGCCATCGATCCGGGCGAGTTCGACGCCCAGCCGGATCGGGCCTACAACGCCAGCCCGGATGCGCTGCTGGTCGGTTTTGGGGCGACCCGCGTGTTGTTCTATCCGGATCGCACGGCCCGCCAGTGGATCCCCATCCTGGATCCACCGTTGCGAGGGGTACAGGTACAGGGCCGTGTCGAATGGCTGAACGGCGCCTGCAAGGCGCGGCCCGTGGTCACGGCCCAGGTGATGCCCCAGGCCGGCCGGGCCGTGGTGCAAGTGTCGGGCAAGGCCAGCGGCGAGTGTGGCGAGTTCAGCCTTTACCGGCTGGTCGGCACGCCCGTGGCGCACTTCGAGTCCCTGTTCCGCCTGCTCTGGAAGGAGCTCGGCGGTACGCTGGCACGCGGCATCCGATCCGGCGCCGTGCCGGGCGATGCGCGCGAGCTCGTCGGCCATGATTCGCCTACGCTGGCAAGCACGATTGGCCAGATCAACAAGTACAGCAACAATGTCATGGCCCGCATGACCTTGCTGACCCTCGGCACCGAGCTCGACGGCCCGGGCGCTACGGCCACCGGCAGCGCCCGGGCCGTGGGGCAGGTATTGGCGGGGCAGGGGGTGGATACGGCTGGATGGGTGCTGGATAACGGCTCGGGCCTGTCGCGCGAGGCGCGCGTCACGGCGCGGGGCCTGGCCCAGATGCTCGATGTGGCCTGGCGCTCGCCGTTGATGCCCGAGTACGTGGCCTCGCTGGCGATCTCGGGGGTGGACGGCACCGTGCGCAGGCGGCTGAAAGACGCACAGACTCGCGGCCAGGCGCACCTGAAGACAGGTACCTTGCGCGATGCGCGCGCGTTGGCGGGCTATGTGCGCGGTGCCAGTGGCAAATACTATATCCTGGTCAGCATGGTCAATGATGGCCAGGCCGCCCAGGTGCGCGCCTTCGACGATGCCGTGGTGCGCTGGCTCGCGGCGCGCTGATCGGGGGCTGGGCGCCCGGCTGCGGCCAGAGCCCAGGGCGGCTGTCCGCCTGCAGTCGGGTCGGGTAAAATCAAAAGTGATCCTGCGCCGGCCTGGGCCGGCTGCGCCCTTGCCAGCCTGCTGCCATGCCCATACACGAAATCAAACATCCCTTGATCCGACACAAGCTTGGCCTCATGCGGCGCGCCGACCTGAGCACCAAGAATTTCCGCGAAATGGCACAGGAAATCGCGGCCTTGCTCACCTATGAAGCCACCAAAGACCTGCCGCTCGAACCGGTCCGCATCCAGGGCTGGGCGGGCGCGCTCGACGTCGAAAAGCTGGCTGGCAAAAAGGTCACGGTGGTGCCGATCCTGCGCGCCGGCATCGGTATGCTCGACGGGGTGCTGATGCTGGTCCCCGGGGCCAAGGTCAGTGCCGTGGGCATCGCCCGCAACGAAGAAACCCTGCAGGCGCAGACCTATCTCGAAAAACTCGTGGGTCAGCTGGACCAGCGGCTGGCGCTCATCGTCGACCCGATGCTGGCCACGGGCGGTTCGATGGTGGCCACCATCGACATGCTCAAGCAGGCCGGCAGCCGCAATATCCGTGCCCTGGTGCTGGTGGCGGCACCCGAAGGCATCGCAGCGGTGCAGCAGGCGCACCCCGACGTCCATATCTACACCGCGTCGATCGACAGCCACCTGAACGAGCACGGCTACATCATTCCCGGCCTGGGCGATGCGGGTGATCGTATTTTTGGCACGGGTCAGAAAACCGACTGAATCCCTCGGATGTAAAGGGTGCAGCCCATGCAGACCCGTACAATAGAGGCAGGATGAACCATTCCGTTCACAGGAGAACTTCATGGCCAAACGTAAAAGTCTTGCTACCCAGTCCACATCGGATGCCCTGATCGAAGATCTGAAGGCCAGCCTCGATCATGCCGAAGATCTGCTGCGCCAGGCAGCCGATGCCACCGGCGAAAAAGCCGCCGATCTGCGCACCCGGGCGCTCGAAGCCCTGGACCAGGGCCGCGAGAAGCTGCGTGAAACCCAGGCAGATCTCGTCGAACAGGGTCGCAAAGTGGTGCACGACACCGACCAGTACGTACAAGACAACCCCTGGAAAGCGGTCGGTATCGCGGGCGTGGCTGGGCTGCTGTTGGGTGCTTTGTTGTCGCGGCGCTGAATACGGTGGGGTCCATCACTCGCGCCTTCGTCGATGTGGCCCACCATGTGGCCGCATTGGCGGGTACAAGGCTCGAACTCTTCGGCCTCGAAGCACTCGAGGCGCGTGACCGCCTGCTGCAGCGGTTGGCCGTGCTGCTGGCAGCGGCCCTGTGCCTGTTCCTGGCGCTGCTGGTGGTGACGCTCACCGTGGCGCTGCTGTTCTGGCCCACCCCCTGGCGGTTTTGGGCGCTGGGCCTCATGGCGCTGGCCTACGCGTTGGCCGGCCTGGCATTGGCATGGTGGCTGGTGCACAAGGTGCGCCATGATCCACCCCCTTTTGCCACCACGGCGGCGGTACTGGGCGAGGACACCCGCGCACTGGTCGGGCTGCACGCCCGCCGCGCCGCGCCTGGGCAGGCGGCCGATGACCCCGAGGATCCACCTGTATGAGCCACACTACTGCATCTGTGTCATCGTCTGCCGATCGGAAAGTGCGTATCCAGGTTCTGCGCCTGCAGGCCGGCTACGAACGCATCGCCCTGCAGCACAGCCTGTGCACTCTGGCAAACGGGCTCCAGCCCGGCGCGCTGGCAGCCATGGTGCGCGACCATATCGGTGGCGCGACCTCGGGCTGGCTGGCCACCGGTTGGCGCTTCGTGCGGCGCTATCCCGTGTCGCTGTCGGTCATGGGCTCGCTGTTTTCCACCGCCACGCGGCGGCGCCTGGTCCTGAAGTCTGCGCTCATTGCCGGCCTGGTCTGGCTGGCGCGGCGCGATCAGGCCGAACGGGCCCGTACCGTCCAGGGTCCAGAGTCCGGGGCCTGACCAGGCCCTGGCCGGGTCCTGGCTGGGTACGCTACAGGCCCAGGGCGCCCCACATCGCATCGACGCGCTGTTTGACGTCGGCCGTCATCTGGATGGGTTTACCCCATTCGCGCTGCGTTTCACCAGGCCACTTATGGGTGGCGTCCAGCCCCATTTTCCCGCCCAGGCCGGATATTGGCGAAGCGAAATCCAGATAGTCGATCGGGGTGTGATCGACCAGGACCGTATCGCGCACGGGATCCATGCGGGTGGTGATGGCCCAGACCACTTCGGGCCATTGGCGGATGTCGATGTCGTCGTCCACCACGATGATGAACTTGGTGTACATGAATTGCCGCAACACGCTCCAGAGGCCAAACAGGATGCGCTTGGCGTGTCCCGGGTACTGCTTGCGCATGGATACGACAGCCAGGCGGTAGCTGCAGCCTTCGGGCGGAAGGTAGAAGTCGATGATTTCAGGAAACTGCCGCTGCAGCAGCGGCACGAACACTTCGTTCAGGGCCACCCCCAGGATCGCGGGTTCATCGGGCGGTTTTCCGGTGTACGTGCTGTGATAAATGGGCGCCTGGCGGTGGGTGATGCGCTCGACCGTGAAGACCGGAAACCAGTCTTGCTCGTTGTAATAGCCGGTGTGGTCGCCAAACGGCCCTTCGAGGGCCATTTCGTATCCTGATGCGGGCGGCGGGGTCTCGCCGGCCGCAGCCGGCGCCGGCCCGGCGCGTGGGTCATCCGCGGGCAGGATATGGCCTTCGAGGATGATCTCGGCGTGTGCCGGCACCGACAAGCGGTCGTCGACCAGCGCGGGGGCCAGCTCGGTGCGCGAGCCGCGCAGCAGGCCGGCGAATTGGTATTCAGACAGGCTGTCGGGGATGGGTGTGACGGCGGCAAGCAGCGTGGCCGGGTCCGTGCCCAGCGCGACGGCCACGGGAAACGGCGTTCCGGGGTGGGCCAGGGCATGGTCGCGGAAATCCAGTGCGCCGCCCCGGTGCGGCAGCCAGCGCATGATCAGCTTGTTGCGCCCGAGCAGCTGCTGGCGATAAATACCCAGGTTCTGCCGGCGTGCGCGCGGCCCGCGGGTGATGACCAGGCCCCAGGTGAGCAAAGGTGCTGCGTCGCCGGGCCAACAATGCTGCAGGGGCCACTGGTGCAGATCGACCGCCGGGCCTTCGAGGACCACTTCACGACAGGGGGGGTGGCGCAGCGTGCGCGGGTTCATGTCCCAGAGCGCCGCCTTGAGCAGGCCGACCTTGCCCAGGGCTTCGCGCATGCCATGGGGCGGCGCCGGCTCCCGCAGTTCGGCCAGCAATTCCCCGGTGGTGCGCAGGGCGTCCACCGATTCGGCGCCCATGCCCCAGGCCACCCGCTGGGGGGTGCCAAACAGGTTGGCGAGGACCGGTATGCCGCATGCCTGACCGCCATGCTGCACGTTTTCGAACAACAGGGCGGGCCCGCCGGCGTGCAACACGCGGTCGGCGATTTCGGTCATCTCCAGGTGGGTGGAGACGCCCGCCCCGATACGCTTGAGTTCGCCGCGCTGCTCGAGCAGCGCGATGTAGTCACGTAGGTCACGATATTTCACAGAAGAGACCAATCAGGTTACAGTGCATGGTCAGCAAGATTACCACTCCCCTTATTGAAGCGGGGTTTAAACGGAGCCCTCTCACCATGCCGGCCGCGGCCCGACGACTGCGACGCGGGGCGAGCCAGGCGTTATTGATCCTGGGCGAGTGCATTCACGTCAGCGCCATCTATCTGGGGCTGGCGGTGCTCACCACCCTGGGCCTGAGCCTGGCGCTGCCCTCCATGCGCGAACAATCCCAGCAATTGCACGAAGCTGTGCTGGCCATGTTCCAGAACCAGCCTGCCACCGACGTATTGGAACAGGCCGACGTACCCGAATGGGCGCAGTTCACGCGTCCGGATTTCGACGACGTGGCCAGCAGCCTGGCCGATGCCTTCAATCAACAAGGCCATGCGGACGACCCTGATTCCGCGGCGGCCGACCGCGCGGCCCAGCTGGACAGCCTTGCATCCGAGGGCCAGACCCGGTTCGCCCAGGCCCTGGCGGATAGCCTGGCCGATCAGCCGGTATCCGGCATCAGTGCGGCCCAACGCCATGGGCTGGGCAGCTATTTGGCGCGCAAATATCAGATCTCCCGCAGCGTGGCCGATGCCTTGTTGCGTACGGCCTTTACGCTGGGGGCCGAGCTGGGCTTGGATCCGCAGTTGATTCTTGCGGTGGTGGCCATTGAATCCCGCTACAACCCGTTTGCCGAGAGCCCCGTAGGGGCCCAGGGCCTGATGCAGGTCATGACGCGGGTGCACCGCGACAAGCTCCAGGCCGAGGGCGGGGTCGTCAGCGTTTTTGATCCGGGGGTGAACATGCGGGTGGGGGGCCGGATCCTGGCGGATTGCATCCGCCGCAGGGGGTCGGTGGCGGGCGGCCTGGCCTGCTATGTGGGCGCGACAGGCCCGGGCGATGGCGGCTATGGCGCCAAGGTGCTGGCCGAGCGGCGGCGCATGGCGCTGGCCTCGGGGCTGGCCCCGGTCGACCGGATTCCGGGCAAGGGCGCGGCCGGGTGACGGATCAGCCGGGCAGGGGCTCGGCCGATGCGGGGCTTGGCGGCTGGAGGTGGTACCGGGCCAGCAGCGGGGCCATCCGGTCGACCGCCTGGCGCAGGCGGTCCAGCCCGGTGGCATACGAAAAACGCACCGTATGGGCTGCGTGGGCCTGGCCGAAGTCCATGCCGGGCACGGCCGCCACGCCCGCTTCGTGCAGCAGCTGCCGGTAGAACGTGCTGCTGTCCAGGCCCAGGCGGCGAATGTCGGCAAAAATGTAAAAGGCGCCATCTGGCCGGGCGAGCACGTCCAGCCCCAGGGTATCGAAGGCGGGCAGCAGGAAGTCGCGCCGCTGCTGGAAGGCTTGCCGGCGCTGTTCGTAGATTTGCAGGGTGTCGGGCGTGAAACAGGCCAGGGCGGCGTGCTGGGCCAGCGACGGGGCGCAGATGGCCAGGCTGGCACCCAGCCGCTCGAGTGCCGGTATCAGGGCCGGCGGCGCGATCAGCCACCCGAGGCGCCAGCCGGTCATATGGAAGTATTTGGAAAAACTGTTGATCACCACGATGTCGTCATCGAGCGTGAGGGCGCTGGCGGGTGCGTGATCATAGGCCAGACCCAGATAGATTTCGTCCATGATGATCCAGCCGCCCCGTTCGCGCACGGCGGCGATCAGGGCCTGCAGGGCGGCGCGGTTCATCGAGGTCCCCGTCGGGTTGCCTGGCGAGGCGATCAGCACGCCCCGCGTGCGCGGCCCCCAGTGGGTATGGATGTCATCGGCGCACAGGTGGTAGTTCTGTGTCGCCTGGGTGGGCACGAGCCGGGTCTGGCCGCCTGCGGCAAGAATGAAATTGCGGTTTGCCGGATAAGAGGGATCCGGCATCAGGACTTCGTCGCCCGGGTTGATCAGGGCCATGGTCGCCAGCAACAGCGCCCCTGAAGCGCCTGACGTCACCATCACACGGGACGCGTCGAGCGCCGTACCGAAGTGCTGGTTGTAGTACCCGGCCAGGGTGTCGCGCAGGGCGGGCAGGCCCAGGGCCTCGACATAGCCGCCCAGCCCGGCGTCCGTGGCCTGGTTCAGGGCGTCCAGGACCGCCTGCGGGGCCCGGAAATCAGGTTCGCCCACGCCCAGGCTGATGATGTCCTTGCCCTGGGCGGCAAGCACCTGGGCCTGTTTCAGAACTTCCATCGCATAAAATGGCACTGTGTGCCGGGTCCTGTCGGCGGGCCTGACCATGGTTGCACCCCGAGAAATCTTTCAACGTCACATTGTAGCGGTTGCCTTCCGGAGGCCTTTGCCATGCAGTTCACGTCGCGACGCGCCTTTCTGACCGGACGGCGGTCACAGCGCACGCCCTGGGAACATTTTCTGGCGCGCCTGAGGCGGGTCGTAGAGGGCTCCGTGTTCGATTTCGGCACGCAGGCCGATGGGGCCCGCATGGTGCCTGCCGGCATGCAGGATGTCTTTCACGCCCGGGGCCTGTGTCATCAGTTCGGCGTCATGCTGGCGCTCGATGGCATGCCGTTCAGTGCCCGGCTAGCCGGTGAGCCAGTGCTCTGGGTCGAACCGGGGGCCGCGATGGCGCGCTGCGAACGCCTGGGCGAGTCGGATCCCCGCTGGTTCGTGCAACCCGGTTGCCTGCTGGGGACGCTCGAAGCCGTTGGGCTGCACCAGTTTCGCGATCAGCCGGCGCATCTCACGGTGGCGGCCTGGCTGGCCGATCGCCGCTCATGCGACTGGGATGCCGGGCACACGGCCGACAGTGGCCTGGTGCATGCACAAGTCCTGCTCGGCGACGGCACGCGGGCCAACCTGGGCGCGTTCGGGGTCGACAACCAGAAACCGCTGGACAATCTCCGGGTGCAGTCCATGGTGCCCCGTTTGTTCGAGCTGGCGGCCTCGGTCTCCCAGGCATCCGCCGCCAGCCCTTTCTGGGAGGGCGGCTACCGTCTCGATGCGCTGCGACCGGCCGATGGCTGCAGCATCAATCTGGCGCAACTGTTGCTTGGGCACGCGGGCGAACTGGGCTGGGTCGAATGGCTGGTGTTCGACGAACGCCTGGGGCAGCCTTTGGGGCGGCCCTACGGTGAGCGTTATGGTCAGCGCCCAGAGGCGGCTGCCGCGTGGCGCGAGGTCGACGACGTCGTCAAGCAGCTGTTCGACCCGGATGGCCTGTTTCCGCGGCCAGGCCAGCGCTTTGCGCGCCCGTCCTGAATCCCGGCCGCCACAACGCGCGGCCGGCGTGGTCGTAGCGCCTGCGAGCGGCTAGAATGAAACATCCTCCACTGTCATGCTCGGGCTTTGCCCGGGCATGCTCACTTTAAAAAGGCATGCTTTCATGGATGAATCTCTGCGTGCTGCGGCGCTCGAATATCACGAGCACGGCCGCCCCGGGAAAATCTCGGTGATTCCCACTAAACAGCTGTCCAACCAGCGCGACCTGGCGCTGGCGTACTCTCCGGGCGTGGCCGCCGCCTGCGACGAAATCGTGGCCGATCCGCACAATGCATTTCGCTATACCGGGCGTGGCAACCTGGTGGGGGTGATCACCAACGGCACCGCCGTGCTGGGCCTGGGCAATATCGGTGCCCTCGCCGCCAAGCCCGTCATGGAAGGCAAGGCCGTCCTCTTCAAGCGGTTTTCGGGCCTGGATGTCTTCGACATCGAAATCAGCGAGCAGGACCCCGACCGCCTGGTAGACATCATTGCCGGGCTGGAGCCCACCTTTGGCGGCATCAACCTCGAAGACATCAAGGCGCCCGAGTGCTTCTACATCGAGAAGAAATTGCGCGAGCGCATGAACATTCCGGTGTTCCACGACGATCAGCATGGCACGGCCATCTGCGTCACGGCGGCCTTCATCAACGGTCTGCAGGTCGTCGGCAAGGACATTGCCCAGGTCAAGGTGGTGGTCTCGGGGGCGGGCGCGGCGGCGCTGGCCTGTCTCGACCTGATGGTAGACATGGGCCTGCCCCTGGCGCACATCTGGGTGTCCGACATCGAGGGCGTCGTCTACCAGGGGCGGCGCGAGTTGATGGACGAAAAAAAATCCCGCTTTGCCCAGAAGACGGATGCCCGCACGCTGGATGACCTCATTGGCGGGGCCGACGTTTTCCTCGGCCTGTCCGCCGGGGGGGTGCTCAAGCCGGCCATGGTCGAAAAAATGGCCGAGCGGCCATTGATCCTGGCGCTGGCCAATCCGAACCCGGAAATCCTGCCTGCCGATGCACTGGCGGTTCGTCCGGATGCGGTGCTGGCCACCGGACGCTCCGATTTCCCCAACCAAGTCAACAACGTACTGTGTTTCCCCTACATCTTCCGTGGTGCGCTCGATGTCGGCGCCACCACGATCACGCGGGGCATGGAAAGGGCGGCGGTACAGGCTATCTGCGGCCTGGCCCGCGAAGAGCAGAATGAAGTCGTGGCCGCAGCCTACGGCCTGAGCGACGTCTCCTTCGGGCCCGAATACTTCATTCCCAAGCCATTCGATTCGCGCCTCATCACCCGCATCTCGCCGGCGGTGGCCAAGGCGGCCATGGACGAAGGCGTCGCCACGCGCCCCATTCTCGACTTCGAAAACTATACGGGCCAGCTCGAGCAGTTCGTTTATCACTCGGGTGCGTTCATGAAGCCGCTGTTCTCGGCCGCCCGGTCGATGGTCCGCGAAGGGGGGCGGTCCCGCATCGCCTTTGCCGAGGGCGAAGACGAACGGGTGCTGCGTGCGGTACAGATCGTGGTCGATGAACGGCTGGCCCGGCCCATACTGATCGGCCGGCCTTCGGTTCTCGCCACGCGTATCGAACGCCTGGGCCTGCGCATTCGGCTGGGTGTGGACGTCGACGTCACCAATCCAGAGCACGATGAGCGTTTCCATCAGTACTGGACCACCTACTGGGAACTCATGTGCCGGCGCGGCATCACCCGCGAAATGGCGCGGGTCGAGATGCGCCGCCGGCTGACCCTGATCGGCGCAATGATGGTGCGCCTGGGCGATGCCGATGGCCTGATCTGCGGTACCGTGGGCTCGTACGGCAATCATCTGCGGTTCATCGACGAAGTGCTGGGCCTGCAGCCTGGTGCGTGCTCCTATGGGGCGATGAATATTCTGCTGCTCGAAGAGCGCACGCTTGCGCTGGCCGATACCCATGTCAACGACAATCCCGACGCCGAACAGCTCGCCGAGATCACGCTGATGGCAGCCGAGGAGTTGCGTCGGCTGAACATGGAACCCAAGGTGGCGTTGTTGTCCCGTTCGAATTTCGGCACGGGCAGTTCGTCTTCGGGCGAAAAGATGAAGGCGGCGCTGGCGTTGATCCGGGCGCGCGATCCCGAGCTGGAGATCGATGGCGAGATGCATGGCGATTGCGCCCTCGACCCCGAGCTGCGCAGCCGCATCCTGCCCAGCACGACGCTCAAGGGCGAGGCCAACCTGCTGATCTGCCCCAGTGTGGATGCCGGCAATATCGCCTACAACCTGCTCAAGACGGCCGCCGGCGGCAACGTGGCCGTAGGCCCGTTCCTGTTGGGGGCGAATGCGCCGGCGCATATTCTCACATCCAGCTCCACCGTGCGCCGTATCGTCAACATGACCGCACTGACCGTGGTCGATGCCAACAAGCCACGACACCCCTGATCCGGGCGGATCCGTGCGCCGCAATGGCACCACCGGCCTGGTGCTCACGGGCGGGGGCGCCCGGGCGGCCTATCAGGCCGGCGTGCTGTCCGGGGTCATGCAACTGCTTGATCCGGAACGCCGGCCCGATGCCGTCAACCCATTCGACATCATCTGCGGCACCTCGGCAGGCGCCATCAATGCGGCTGCTCTGGCCTGCCGGGCCCACGAGCCCCACCAGGCCGTCGATCATCTGGTCGCCCTGTGGCAATCCCTGCATACGGGCGACATTTATTACGCCGACATCCCGCGCCTGTCGCATACCGGGCTGCAATGGCTGGGCATGTTCGCTCTGGGGTGGATCCGCCCGCAGCTGTCCCACAGGGCGCCGCATTCCCTGCTGAACAACCAGCCGCTGGCAGACCTGCTGGCCCGCACGCTCAACTTCTCGCGCCTCAAGGGCAACCTGGCCAGCCGGCACCTGGCCGCGCTGGCCATCACCGCTACCGACTACACCTCCGGCGAGCACCTGACCTTCTACCAGTCGCGTCGGGCCATTCAGCCCTGGACGCGTACGTTGCGACGGGCCGTGGCCTGTTCCATCGGGGTGGACCACCTGCTGGCGTCCAGCGCCATCCCCTTCGTATTCCCGGCCCGGGCCTTGCTGACCCAAGGCCGCACCCTGTGGTGTGGTGATGGCTCCATGCGCCAGCTGGCACCGATCAGCCCTGCGATCCACCTGGGTGCCGAGCGGGTCTTCGTCATAGGCACCAACGACCAGGGCCGCGCAGGCCCCGAGAACCACGAACTCGATCCGTCCTATCCAAGTTTTGCGCAGATTGCCGGCCATACGCTGTCGAACATTTTCCTCGACGGGGTCGCATTGGACATGGAGCGCATGCAGCGAATCAATGGGCTGCTTGCACGAATCCCCGCAAATGGATTAAAAAGCCAGACATTGCGTCCCATCCATACCCTGATGATCGCACCCAGTCGCTCTCTCGACGAGATCGCGCTGGAGCACCTCGACGAACTGCCGCGGGCCGTGCGTACCTTGTTTCGGGTGCTGGGTGTTTCGCCGCGCAAGCTGGAGTCAGGGGGAGGGGCCTTGGTATCCTACCTGTTGTTCGAGCCCGGCTACACACGCAGCCTGATCGAACTGGGCAGGTCCGACAGCATGAATCACGCTGAAGAAGTGATCGCTTTTTTCAAGGAGTGGTCCGCATGAGTCCGGCCCAGACAAAAAATGCACCCATGCAAGGCAGGGTCGACGCTGAGTCCATCAGCGAAAATGCTGCGCTGGCCGCCGCAGCCGAATCCGGTCTGACTGCACTGGTCGTCGATTGCGACCGGGCCCGCAATCGCTCGGCCGTGTTGCGGGCGGTCGTCAAGGCAATCGACTATCCCGAGTTCTTCGGCGGGGATCTCGATGCTTTTTACGATGGCCTGTGCGATACCTTGCTCGACCAGAAAGAAGGGCTGTTCCTTTGGTTTCGGCATCTGCATTCGGGGGATCCCGCCCTGGCCGAAGACGCGCAGGCCATCCAGAGCGTCTGCGATGACGTGGTCGAATTCGCTGCCAACAACGAACGCCGCTTTGCCTATGCCATCCAGCATGCGGGGGCGCACCCGGAACCCGAACCAGGGGTCGACCCGACGCCTTACTCGGGGCGCGGCGACTGACATCGCCCACCGGTGGGCCAGGCCGCGCCGCGGCAAGGCCTGGCGTGGGGCCTGGCCCGCTGATTCACCAGCCCAGCAGGGTAGTGCACGCGACGACCAGCGCCAGCCCTGCGGTTTCTGTGCGCAGGATGCGCGGCCCGAACTGCGCCGCGTGCGAGCCGTGCTGCCGCGCCAGGGCCTGTTCTTGGGTCGACCAGCCGCCTTCGGGGCCCACCAGCAGATTCAGGCGCGCGCCCGCGCCGCACAGCGCCTCGGGGAGCTTCGGCCCCGCTTCTGGATGGCAGAACAGTGTATGCCCGTGCAGCAGCGGCAGTGCGGCCGCCAGGCGGGCAGGGCGGTGTACCCGCATCAAGCGATTGCGCCCGCATTGCTCGCTGGCTGATTGCACGATGGCTTGCCAGCGGGCCATGCGCTTGTCCAGGCGCCCGCCTTCCAGGCGCAGGACGCTGCGTTCGGCGGCAATGGGCTGCAGCTCGCTCACGCCGAGTTCCACCGCCTTTTCGAGGATCCAGTCCATCTTGTCGCCGCTGGCCAGGCCCTGCAGCAGCACCAGATGCCCGGCGAGCTCGCGCTCGGTGGGCTCGTGGGCGCCCAGCTGTACGCTTGGCCGGGCTGCCGGGCCGCGCAGGACCCCCGGGTATTCGCCCCCCAGGCCGTCGAACAGGACCACGTGCTGGCCCGGTTCGAGCCGCAGCACGCGCTGCGCGTGGTGCGCCAGGGCCTGCGGCAGGGCCAAGTGCGTCTGGCCCGCCAGCGGGGCAGGGTAGAAGAATCGCGGCGTGCTCATGGGGATCCGAAGTTCAGGACGCCCATATTAAATCACCGGCGCCAAACTGTTAAAATAAGGGGATTTGCCACTTGAAAACTGCCTGGCCATGCCCTCGTGGGCTGGCGGGTCATCGAGCCCTCATGAGCGTTTTGTCTGCCCCTGATCCTTCCATGGCGCATGCCATTCGTATCCTGGCCATGGATGCCGTCCAGCAAGCCAACTCCGGACACCCGGGGGCCCCGATGGGCATGGCCGACATCGCCCACGTGCTGTTCACCAGGCACCTGAGCCACAATCCGTCGGACCCCGCCTGGGTGAACCGCGACCGTTTCGTGCTCTCGAACGGCCATGGCTCGATGCTGTTGTATGCCTTGCTGCACCTGACAGGATACAACCTGTCCATGTCCGAGCTGCGCAATTTCCGCCAATTGAATTCCCGCACCCCGGGGCACCCCGAAGTCGGGATCACGCCCGGTGTCGAGACCACGACCGGCCCATTGGGCCAGGGGCTGGCCAATGCGGTCGGCATGGCGCTCGCCGAAGCGCTGTTGGCCCGGGAATTCAATCGTCCGGGGCACGCCATCATCGATCACCTGACCTGGGCCTTCGTGGGTGACGGCTGTCTCATGGAAGGCATCTCCCACGAGGCCTGTTCGCTGGCGGGCACTCTGGGGTTGTCGCGCCTCATCGTCTTCTACGACGACAACGGCATCTCCATCGATGGGCAGGTTCAGTCCTGGTTTGCCGACAACACGCCGGATCGTTTCGAAGCCTATGGCTGGAATGTGCTGCGGGATGTCGACGGGCATGACATGGCCGCCATTGAAGCCGCCATCACCCAGGCGCGTGTACACGCCGAGGCCGACCGCGGCCCCACGCTGATCTGCTGCCGGACCGTGATCGGCAAAGGCGCGCCCAACAAGGCGGGGTCCGAAAAAATCCATGGGGCGCCGCTGGGGGCGGAAGAAATCATGGCGGCCCGCAAGGCCCTGGGCTGGACGCTGCCGCCCTTCGAGATGCCCCGGGAAGTCTACGAATATTGGGATGGCCGGCGCCGGGGCGCCGAGCTGCAGTCCGAGTGGCAGGCGCGCTTCGACCAATATGCCGCCGACCATCCGCGTCTGGCCGCCGAGCTGTGTCGGCGCATGGCCGGCGAATTGCCCACCGATTTCGAACGGCGGGCCGCCGATTGGATACGCACCACGCAGGATCGGGCCGAATCCATCGCCAGCCGCAAGGCCTCGCAGCAATCGATTGCCGCGTTTGCCGACATCCTGCCGGAACTCCTGGGCGGTTCGGCCGACCTGACAGGATCCAATTTCACCGACTGGCCGGGGGTGGTGCCACTGCGACGCACGCCGACCGGCCTGCAGGCGGGGCGGCACATCAATTACGGGGTGCGTGAATTCGGCATGGCGGCCATCATGAACGGCATCGCCCTGCATGGTGGCTTTTTGCCTTTTGGCGGCACTTTCCTCACCTTTTCCGACTATTCCCGCAACGCGCTGCGCATGGCGGCCCTCATGAGGCAGCGGGTGGTGCATGTGTTTACCCACGACTCCATTGGCGTGGGCGAAGATGGCCCGACCCATCAGCCGGTCGAACAGGCGGCCAGCCTGCGCCTGATCCCCAACCTGCATGTCTGGCGCCCTTGCGACACCACGGAAACGGCCGTGGCCTGGCGCTGCGCGCTGGCTCGTCCAGCCAGCCTCGGCCTGGCCGTGCACGATGGCGGCCCCACCGCCTTGTTGCTGTCGCGCCAGAATTTGCCCTTCGTCGCGCGCGACGCCGACACCACCCAGGCCATCGCGCGCGGTGGCTACGTGCTGCGCGACATGGCAGGCGCGCGCGCCGTGCTGATCGCGACGGGATCCGAGGTCGAACTCGCCCTGCAGGCCCAGGATCTGCTGGCGCAGCGGGGTACGGCCACACGCGTGGTGTCCATCCCCTGCACCCAGGTATTCGATGCGCAGCCTGCCAGCTGGCGCACGGCCGTGCTGCCCGCCCACCTGCCGCGCGTGGCCATAGAGGCCGGTGTGACGGCAGGCTGGTACAAGTATGTCGGGGCCCACGGCGCCGTGGTGGGCCTGGACACGTTTGGCGAGTCCGCGCCTGCGGGGCAATTGTTCAAACATTTCGGGCTGACGGCCGAACACGTGGCCGCCACCGCCGAACAGCTTTTACAAGGAGATTTCTCATGACGATACGCGTTGCCATCAATGGCTACGGCCGCATAGGCCGCAACATCCTGCGGGCGCACTACGAAGACGGCAAGCAGCACGACATCCAGATCGTGGCGATCAATGACCTGGGCAATCCCGACACCAACGCCCATCTGACACGCCACGATACGGCGCATGGCCGCTTCCCGGGTACGGTCGAGGTCGATGGCGACTTCATGGTGGTCAATGGGGATCGCATTCGCGTCCTGGCCGAGCGCAACCCAGCCGAGCTGCCCTGGGGCGAGCTCGGTGTGGATGTCGTGCTCGAATGCACGGGTCTGTTCGCATCCAAGGAAAAAGCCTCGGCCCACCTGAAAGGCGGGGCGAAAAAGGTGATCATCTCGGCGCCTGGCGGCAAAGACGTCGATGCCACGATCGTGTACGGGGTCAACCATCAGGTGCTCAAGGCCTCCGATACGGTGATTTCGAATGCATCCTGCACCACCAACTGCCTGGCCCCGCTGGTGTACCCGCTGCATCAGCAGTTGGGCGTGGTCACCGGGCTGATGACCACGGTGCACGCCTATACCAACGATCAGGTGCTCACCGACGTCTATCATTCAGACTTGCGGCGGGCGCGTTCGGCCACGCAGAGCATGATTCCCACGAAAACCGGGGCCGCCTCGGCGGTTGGCCTGGTCCTGCCCGAACTCAATGGCAAGCTCGACGGGTATGCCATCCGGGTGCCCACCATCAACGTCTCCATTGTCGATCTGACGTTCGTGGCCAGTCGTGAAACATCCGTCGAAGAAGTCAACGGCATCCTCGAGGCGGCGGCCCAAGGCCCGCTCAAGGGGATTCTGGCCTATACCACCGAACCCCTGGTGTCGATCGACTTCAATCACGATCCGGCCTCCAGCACGGTGGATGCCGCGCTCACGAAGGTGTCCGGCTCGTTGGTCAAGGTGTCTTCCTGGTATGACAATGAATGGGGCTTCTCGAACCGCATGCTGGATACCACGGTGGCCCTGATGGCCGCCCAGTAAGACATTCCGTCACTGTCGCCAGCCGTTTGTACGGGCGGGGCAACCCGCCCTTGTTTCGTGTCACCAGGAGGCGCTCGCATGGCCATTGCCCTGTTATCCGATCTGGCGCGCAGCACGGCCTTGCAGGGCCAGCGCGTTTTCATCCGCTCCGATCTCAACGTACCGCTGGATGGTGGGCAGATCCGCGACGATACGCGCGTGCGCGCGTCCGTGCCGGCGATCCGGCTCGCCCTGCAGGCGGGGGCCGCCGTCATGGTGACGTCGCACCTGGGGCGCCCCAAAGAAGGGCAGGTCCGTCCGGAAGACAGCTTGTTGCCGGTCGCCCAGCGGCTTGCCGAGCTGCTTGCCCAGCCGGTGCGCCTGGTCGCCGATTGGGTGGATGGGGTGCAGGTCGCGCCGGGTGAAGTCGTGCTTCTCGAGAACTGCCGCAGCAACCGGGGCGAGAAGAGCAACGACCCCGAACTCGTACGGCGCATGGCCGCCCTGTGCGATGTGTACGTGAATGATGCCTTCGGCACGGCGCATCGTTCCGAGGCCACCACCGACGGCCTGGCGCGCATGGCGCCCGTGGCCTGTGCGGGGCCTTTGCTGGCCGCCGAGCTCGATGCGCTGGGGCGTGCCCTGGACGATCCGCGCCGGCCCTTGATTGCCATTGTGGGCGGCTCCAAAGTGTCCACCAAGTTGTCCATCCTGCAGTCGTTCGCGGCCCGGGTCGATCAGCTGATCGTCGGCGGGGGCATCGCCAACACCTTCATGCTGGCGGCTGGTTTGCCGATTGGTCGCTCTTTGGCCGAACCCGATCAGGTCGAACAGGCGCGCGCCGTCATGAACGCCATGCAGGCGCGCGGGGTGCAGGTGCCGATTCCGGACGACGTCGTCGTGGCGCCTGCGTTTGCGGCCGATGCGCCCGCCACGGTGAAGGCTGCTGCCGAGGTGGCCCCCGAGGACATGATTCTCGATATCGGCCCGCGCACCGCGGCCAAGCTGGCCCGCCTGTTGCATGCGGCGGGCACCATCGTCTGGAATGGCCCGGTCGGCGTCTTCGAGTTCGAGGCATTTTCCAACGGTACCCGGGTGCTGGCGCAGGCGATTGCCGAAGCCGATGCCTTTTCCATTGCCGGTGGCGGCGATACCCTGGCCGCCATCGCGCATTTTGGCATCACGCCGCGCATCAGCTATATTTCCACCGGCGGTGGGGCGTTTCTGGAGTTCCTCGAAGGCCGGACCCTGCCGGCTGTGGCCGCGCTCGAGCGCTGATGCCGTCGGGCAGGCCGCGTGGCCGTGGCCACGGCCGGTCCGTTGGCGGCTCAGGCCGTGCGCGGGGTGCGCAGTAGGCGCAAGCCGTTGGCGACCACCAGCAGGCTGGCGCCGACGTCGGCGAATACCGCCATCCACATGGTGCCCAGGCCGACCACCGTCAGCACCAGGAACACCAGCTTGATGCCCAGCGCCAGGGCAATGTTCT